>JAABUP010000554.1_pt1 | contig 81985 bp, 71 predicted proteins | sample 5559201 | NCBI WGS metagenome assembly JAABUP01 (sample SAMN10711887, study PRJNA513373) | rock metagenome | isolation source: Antarctica rocks | place: Antarctica
CCTCTTGATACGACGGCTTCGCAGCATCCATTCTTCCTTTGTTCATCAAGCCAATCCACATAGCCTTGAAAGCATTAACGATAATGGAGCCCTTTGGCGGCCGGACAATATAGTATCGCTTTCTGTAACCACATATCAGAATGGGCGTCGGAACTTGTAAAAAGTGGGGTGGGAAGGCTATACCCTGCGATTATAACGGCGAAACCGACGAGAAACATTAAGAGAGGTAGCAGATATGCGGACCAGAATCCAACGTTCCTCTCCAATTCGGTAGTGGCAATTGACGACAGGGAGCCAACGTTGATACAGAGGTAGAAAATCATGTCTACATATTGATCAGCAATCGAGGTTTGCCATGACGCTGAGAGGGAGCTCGTACATATCCGCTGAATGGTGACGGCTGGGTCAACAATGACTCGTTCGCCACTTTTCTCAGTACGAATCGTTTGCTTTGTTCCCCGATACTGCTCAGCGATCAGGGGACTGACGTTGGACTTGATACCACCAGTCCCTAATCCAATGATAATCATGGCTGCTATCAAGCCACCGAGGGCCGCCCCATGCTCGATAGCCACCGGTAAGGAGGTGCAGAACAGAATGATAAGTCCGACAATGTAGACCATGGCGAAGTATAAGATTGTATTGTACTTCCCGAGATACTGATCCGCGACGATAGCACCTAGAATAGGGGTGAGGTAAACCCAGAAGATGAAAAAATTCGATAATCCAGTGGCACCGATCTGACCAAGCCCTACAGATACCGTCAGTATGACTTCTGGGAGAGCCCCTGAGGACTCAGCACATTCGCGGGTTTGCAATTCAGCTCAAAGTTTTAGACATTCAGGACTCCATGTATTCAATGTTGAACTCACCTATAGCCCCTGGGACTCCACTAGGATCTTTGTATTGATTCTGCGGTTGTGTCAGCCAAACCCTTGGCTCGAGCTTAGGGCTAGGATCAACTTGGATGTAGTTCTGAAATGGCCCACTCAACCCATAGTAAGCGAATCGTTCACACAACTCGACCAATGCGACTAGAAAGGCACTCCACGGCAGCTTGTCCGAAACATGTCGCAGTGTCTGTCTTTCGTTTTCGGAAGGCTCCTCGCCCTCCATTGGGAAAACACTGGTGGCGTCTCCATTCATCTTCTCGTCCACATACACAGGTGCGGTAAGCGTCACACCAATCTCCGTTCCTCCGGCCATATCTTGCATGCTGCCCTTCCGAGGCTGAACTTCTGTTGCATGAAGTCTGCGCACATCAAATCAGTAATGCCATCCTCAAGAAACTGAACACATGGAGCGCAAGAGTAAAGTACATGCCTTACTACATCCCCCAGCCGTTCAGTCATAGTTGAAGGTAAGAGATTGAATGTGCGTCCGTTGCTACAAGGCCTGGTCTAATGAACGAGTATCAAAATATAGGAATTAAAGCCGTATATCTACTGCAATCAATGGGCAAATTACCACAAAGTTCCATCGTAACGTTCGTGCCATGAAAACGGGAAGCACATCCTTATCTTCGATCGTGCAACCCCGCGTGCTGCAGAGCTTATACCGGCATTGTTCATCAATCAGGTAGTGGTCCGCCACAGGTGGGAAAGGAGACGCAACCAAAGAGTACCATTGGATAACAACCGCACTCGGCCCCCTTGCATTGAGAGGGAAAAGATCTCCATTCCGGAGCCCACCAGTATCGTTTAATCGGTGGATGGACCGACAGAATGCCTTTCGAAGCCCCGAAGACTCGCACTAGCGCGCCAGTGACACCACCCTTCTCCAGACGTTCAATAACAACAGCCCTCGTGATGAAATATGACGGCTTCTATTAACTGGTTTCGTGTAAAGTAGGAAAGAACGAGAGGCCGAGGCTTGTGCGTATCAAGTACTGTTGAGACGATAATGAGAACGATCCAGTGAAGACAATGGTTCCGAGGTACTGCGGAGGTCTCTTATCGCGCCATCAGCTGGAGGCTTGGCAATGCGGCCCTCTTTCCCAACCGGGAAGGCCCATCTCTTTCTCCTCCTTGAATAGGGTATGGCCATGACTCCTGATCCCGGTTTTTGAATTACGCGCTAAATCCTAAGACATCAAACCGCAAGTCCAGTAGGTTGCGGCACGGGAGGCGGAAGCGCTTTGACTGAAGTGGTAGGGGCAAACCTCCGTTAGTCATCCACACGTGCTATATACAACATTGTCATTGAACGTCTCAGTTTCGTTTCGACGGTCTTCGCCGACCAAAATGGGATGGTGTTAAGCGAGGACTGTCGGATTGTGTTTCATGCGGGCATCGTAGTATGACCACTACCTTCGCATGAAACGATGGTTTGCGCTTCTTCTTTAAAGAATGCCCTTACCCCTTGAACATAGTAATGGGGAACTCCAAGAGGACTTTTTTTCGTACTGCCGTCGATCAGGGCACGAGCGCGCAGTTCAAAATGACCTCTCAATCTGAGCATGCTACGATTTCTAAACGCATCTTGATCCAGCGACAATGTTCAATCAATCAGGCTTTATGCTGCGGAGGCACAGTTAGATAGTACGAAGAAATAAATCTTTTTTGACCAGGAATTTCCTTTACATATGCAAATGCTTCAAGCGTCACGACAAACTCATTTCCGAGATTCTGTTCCACCCGCTCAACCACACAGCCCGTAGACGACCTCAGCGAGCTATCTGCAGCCCTTTCACTCAACATGGCACGATCTTCACCCCCGAACGTCCTACAACGGTATGGCAATCAATAGATGCCGTGATTGAGGAAGTGGAACAGTCTGATCGAACCAGAAGTCCAGATCGTTCCGCACATCTTGAACAACAGGTCAGCATGACGCACAAAACAAACCGCCTGCTTCCAAATGGACTCCATCAAGAACAGCCTAAACATTCTACTTCACCGCTCAGAAAATCGCCCCGTCCGCAATTCACCTACCTCGTCAAAACCACACGAAACAACCAGCGCTCTTCAAGTCATTCCGGAGCATATTGGTGAGGAATTACAACGGATGTTGGAGGATGAAAAGACGACGGGCATGGGTAAAAACGTCAGGGCGAAGACTGTGGATACACCACGTTTCGAGCAGACAACATCAGCTTCTTAGACCCGCATTTAGATGAGGCGATGGGGAAAGCAAACATCGTCCAGCTAGGGGAGGACATGTACTAGTGCGATATGCACCTCTTTGTGGGTCAAACCATGGCTGTAGCATACTAACTGTAGGGAGCGTCAATGCGGACATAGCCTACGAGACTCCTGACACCTTGGCAGCAATACATTGCTACGCACGACTTCTGACCTTTAAACCCCTCCGTTTTCGTTGCCTCCACTACCTAGAAGCCTCGCATTGAGCGAGCCATGGTTTCACCGCGCAGTTCGAGCATACAGATATCTTCGGCAACGTCGAATTAGCTATTGTGGCTATAGTGGAGGGAACGGCAACAATAATAGCGGTAAAGGCCCCGTTAATTCGTGGCGGAAACGAGCTGCAACTTCAGGACGAAACGACGTGCCATTTGGCCTCGGAATCTACGAACGAAACCACAGCTAAATCGAAGAGGTCTAGGTCATCATCTGTCCAAAACAGATCGTGTCTTATGAAGGGAATAATATTTCAACACGAGGACTTGCTTATCTTGATCTTTGAAAACTTGAACTTTTTCAGAGACCACATTTCTCCGTGACTTCAGACAATCTCATCTAGACTTTTCATAGAACCTCAAGGGTCTTTCTTGAACGCAGCTCTTTCAATCAGCTCATCATTGAGCTCTTTTCCGTCTATAAATATAAGAAATTCTATGAGCTCTGACATGAACTTGAAAGAGCGCTCGAGTTCAAATCACACGGCAAATTCGGCCGGGATTGCTGCAAAAAGACACGATCAGCATCATAAGACACGAGTTCGCGTACTGATAGGACAGCGTGAGTTGTTGGTTGGAACATCGAAGGCTCGAAAATGGTAGGGCAAGGAAGATGTGTAGTCTGGACGTTTGATTCGATAGGCTCACAAAGATGCTCGGAGCCAGCAACAGCCCTAGCCCTGGCCAGTACCAACAGCAAGCTCGACAATGACAACGAAGAGCAAGACGGAGAAGAACATGAAGACGGCGACTTCGAAGATGTCGGGATATGGGTCTCCACGTGTACATACCCGGTTCCGCACAGCAGATGGCTGCTTCTTGTCTTTCACCATTATCCTCAACTCTTGCAGATCATGCTCGTCGTGTCAGATGTTTGCCAACTCCATCGTAACCTCATGCCAAACACTCATTTGCTGTTTCCTGACCTCCGCACCTCTGATGTCATGGCTCACATCGATAATGAAATCTGTTTGATATCTCTGCTCAACATCTCAACTTTTTTTTTGACGTTCAGAAAACTGGGATTCTAATACGTATGTTCGCATAGCACTGTAGTGCCAAGAAATAATTCTTCTTTGCCGATGAGGACCAGTACGGAAGACTGAATCAATCCAGTCTTCCGTAACCAGGAATTTCCTTACATACGCGACTGCTTCAAGTGTCACGACAAACTCAACACCAATATTCTGTGCCACGCCCAACCACATGTCCTCATCACGGACAGCTCTAATGTTGCAGACACTATATTTTTGATCATACTCCACACAAAGCTCAAGTTCTCCAAAGCTTGAGAGACCAGGAGAAAGACAGTCGCCCGGAAAGACTCGGGACAGGACATTGGGACCGGACCTTCCAGCCCAAATCCGGCAAGTAAAAGGACATGATGCAGAGTTAGTGAAGGAGACATGAAACCAGCATGAAAGAATCATGACTTATCGCTAGGAATGAAGAACCTTGAAAGTCTTCTGAGCTTCCTTGACATACATGTAATAAGGGGCAACTCTCAAGAAGCACTTCTAGCGTCCTACAGGCTATTAAGGCATGAGCGCTCGCAGTTAAACGGCCTACGAATCTCCTAATTTAGAATAAAGAGCTCAGCATGCTTCGGTTTCCGCAACTGACTTGTCTTGCATTCTCAACTGTGGACCAAACAGCAGTTGAGTTGATGGGTGACTTTAGAAGTTACAGTAATAAGACAGATCTCCGAACTTGCCATAGCGGAATGCCCAATAGACGGGATATTCGCCAGCTCTCACTTCTTCTCCTCATACGCCTCGCTGACATTCAACCCCAGCCCATTCGCATCGAGGTATAACTTGTTCTTGCCGCCAGCCTCCTGTAGGATACTCGCAATGTTCCTTGCATTCTCGATCCGTCGAAGGTCAACGTAACTCCTCGACTTCTTGATGGCATCTCCGATGAGCTCGGCTGAGCGTGCCTCACCCTGAGCGCGGACGACGGTGGCTTGTTTCTCTTGGCGGGCTTTGTCAACGACGAAGGCGGCACGTTGAGCTTCTTGCTGTGCAACTTGCTTGGCTTCAACGGCTGCAGTGAATTCGGGAGAAAAGGCGAGATGCTTTCGAGGCATTAGCAAGGTCAACGTGTTTGCTCCAAAAAGGCTTACGGTCAATGAGACATCATCCAGCAAGATATTGAACCGCGCTGCCCTCCTTGCCAAATTTTCCCTCACAAGCCTCGCAACGTTCTCTCGCTGTGTAATCAACTGACTGGCATTGAACTGTGCGACCACGCTTTTTAAGACCTCATTCACAATGGATGGTAGTATGCGTTCATCGTAGTCTGTGCCCAGAGTTCGGTAGATTTGGGGAAGAGCATCGACTCGAGGTCTCGAGAGAACACGGCACGTGATATTGACCATCTGTAGATCCTTCGTCCCAGTGAGGGAAGCCACATTACGTGGCTTTGCGCGGACATCGTAGGTGATGGGTGTTTCAAACCAGGGAATATTGAAATGGGTTCCTGATGAGGTCAGAACGGAGACGGAAGGTCTTAGCAAGTTGTGCAGCTGACCTTCATTGTATATATCCTTCTTCACACCACCTATCCTCGTATACTTGATCGCCCGGTGACCACCGTCAACTGTTCAGGATAAGAATGTCAATTTTAATGCTTCCAAGATGGCCGAGCTCATAGTCGGATAGCGCTGTTTGCCTCAACAAAGAAACATTACGAGAATAGCACGCCTACCGTTGAAAAGGGCATTGTTGATGATGAGTGCCCCACCGCCGAGCAATAGCAGTCCAGCAGCTCCGCCAAAGAAGTTCCTAGGGTTGCCCCCCAGCCCTTTTCGCCCTTGCTGCTGGGCGGATGCAAGTGTCTGCTGTAGCTTCGCCCAGGTCTCTCTTGGATCTCGTGCCATCGTGGGGCAAAGAGATATGGAGCCGTTGGTTTGAATTAGGCTACCTCTTCAGGTAAACTTGATGAACGTTGATGTAGATGATGTTCAGTGTCGTCAACGCCGAAGTTTTGGAGGACAGCCTTAGCTCATTCCCGGAACGGCGAGGCGTTGAAGCTAGACGCGAAATTCGCTACATCTTCGTATCATCTCAACGCATAACTTGCCAAGATTGCTCCAGTCTTCAGAAAGTAAATTAACATTTGTAGCTCAACACAGTGAGCATCTTGGCGTCATGCCTCCAGACAAGGCAGGGAGAGTAGTCTTCATTGGAAACATTCCATACGGTAAGATCTTTGCTGGGCAGTCGCGGGCCTTGGACTCTCTGGTAACATAGCTCAATGCAGGTCTGACTGAAGAGCAAATCATCCACACCTTCAGTACAGTGGGCCAAGTCCTCAACTTCCGTCTAGTCTACGATCGTGATACTGGACGGCCCAAAGGGTTCGGTTTCGCGGAGTTTTCGGATGCAGATGCTGCAGCTTCAGCAGTGCGGAATTTGAACGATTATGAGATCATGGGTCGGAAACTACGAGTAGACTTCTCACATGAGGGAGGGGAGGAGGACGCGGCTCCGGCTGGATATATACCGCAACCGCCTCCACCCCTGAACGGGGCTGTGCAACTTCCCATCTTCCCTCCTCCACCACAAATCAGTGGGCTACCACCTTTACCGCCCGGTGTCGACCTGGCCCCTAACCTCACCTGTCCGGACGCCATCTCTAGGACCCTCTCTACGCTCCCTCCACCCCAGCTTCTTGACATCCTATCACAAATGAAGGGCTTGGTCATGAGTGATCCAGCCAAAGCAACCGAACTTCTCAAGCAAGCGCCCCAGCTCTCTTATGCCATCTTCCAAGCTCTGCTCCTCATGGGTCTTGTGGACACTGCGGTACTCGCCTCAGTTGTCGAGCAAGCCTCGCAACCGGCACAACCTCCACAACAGACACCTCAACCTCCTCAAGCTCAACCTTACTTGCCTCAACCACAGCCACCATATACACAATTTCCTCCTATGCCAGGTCCGACGCACGTACCAACGCCGCCAATCCAAAACCTCCCGTATGCTGCCCCACCTATGCATCAACAACAACCACCACCAGCGCAGCTCTCTAGTCAAGAAGAGCTCTTGAAGCAAGTCCTCGCTATGTCACCGCAACAGATCGATGCTTTACCGCCGGCAGAAAGGGGTCAGATTATTATGCTGAGGCAGCAGCTCTTGTCTAGAACCGGTTACTAGATAATTGTTCTGATCAGGGTTACCTCCCGTATTGTACATTATAGACACAAGGCGTATTTGTATGGCGTGGGTATACCTCCACTGATTGTGGATTCTCGAGGCTATGGTCTGTCTTAATAGCGTCGTCTGGCTGGACGAGGTTGAGAAAGACGATTTCAGTCACTTTTTATCTATGCCCAATTCTTCGCCGACTCTGTGCCACAAGTACGATCTTTATCGCGTGTCTCTTTTAGTGCCCGCCCTCAAAGTTACTGTACGCTACTGTACCCCGCAAATATTAATGACCTTTCCCTGATAGTTCCTGGGGAGCAACTCCAGCACTTGCGCCTGCCCAAACACGCTTTCTTGGTTGCCAGTCTGCCACTCCATCCATTCTTTCATTACTGAAGTTCTGCTGGGCAGCGCAGTCCTATACGGCTAAGAACGATGCCGATCAGAAACAGCTGGTTGCCGCGCGAAGGTGAGGTCCGCAGGAATTGTAATGACAATAATAACACGCCCAGGCTTCACCGCCGACGTAGTCGGTAGCGTTACGAAGAAGACTGCGCTCAACCCAGCAATTACCCTTCCACTACTTTTGTTCGCACGTTATACATACAAAGGCCAATTTCTCGCCAGAGGCCACGAAACGGCACTGAGGCGCCTCAAACTGCTGCTATATCTTGGACTTGCACGGTGGTTCAACGGTATACTGAATAGAGGTGTTTTGGACAACTGGCAAAGCGATAAATATGATTGGAGTAAGGAGATAGTAGTTGTGACAGGTGGCAGCGATGGCATTGGGAAGAAAACAGTGATGTTGTTCGCAGAAAAGGGCATCAAGGTTGTGGTTTTGGATGTGCAGCCATTGACTTTTGATCGTAGGTCTCATTATTGGCTCAGGGAGTACTCCGACACATGACGCTAAGAAGAATGAAGCCACGTCCAACGTTCTCTACTATCAGTGCGACATAACCTCTCCGAAAGCCGTCGCAGCTGCGGCAGCTCAGATCCGCTCGTCTGTCGGACACCCCACTGTTCTGATAAACAATGCTGGTGCTGCACGGGGCAAAAATATTCTCGACTCTTCCGAGGGGGACGTCCGCCTGACTTTTGATGTCAACGCACTCTCGCATTACTGGCTCGTTAAGGAGTTCCTTCCTAACATGATCAATCAGAAGCACGGCATGGTCGTTACGGTCGCTTCGTTGGCGGCGTATGTAACAGCGCCGCAGATGGTGGACTATGCGGCCTCCAAAGCCGCAGCACTCTCGTTCCATGAGGGACTGGCTGCAGAGTTGAAGACACGGTATAATGCTCCGAAGATACGCACGGTAGTCATTACCCAGGGTTACACCAAGACGCCGCTCTTCGTGGGGTATAACAACGACTCGAAATTCTTGATGCCGACACTGGAGCCCGACACCGTTGCCGAAGGAATCGTGAAGAAAGTTTTGACAGGCACCAGCGGACAGGTTGTGTTGCCAGGTGCCGCGAACTTCTTGGCAACGATGATCAGATCATGGCCGTTTTGGATGCAGATAAGGTTGAGGAACAATTGCGAGAAGTTGATGAGGAATTGGAATGGGAGGCAAGTTGTGGACCCGGAGAAGAAGTATGAGGAGGGAGGGCCCTCTGAAAGTTGAAGATATGTTTGCAGGTCGTGAATCATTGCCCATGTCGACCCCACAACTCCCTGTCATCGAGGCTCATGGTAGTCGGCGTAGCTTGTGTATGTGTCTGAATGTTAGTCAAAATAATTTTAGGAATGAGGTTGGAATCCTCTTCAATTTTGATTGTTGAATGATCTCTTCTCGATACTGTAATAAGTTCAGACCTCGATCAAACAGCCGGCTCACTACGGAAAGTCTTACATAGCTAGAACGAGGAAACATAAGTCTCTATGGTGTTATGCTCTGTGTCTATGGACTCAGCCAATTACTTTGCAACGACAGTCATTCACAAGTCAGAATTATAGATGTGTACGGAGTGGGAAGTCACTTCATGGTGGTGCCTGCTACTTACGCATCCGACACTGGGAGGATTCAATCAGATGTGATTGTTTTGTCTTGATAATCAGTGAAACGTCTTCATTTTGGTCGGTTCGAAAGTCTCCAGTCCATGAGAGTATTGGTTTGGACGCCTCATATGGAGATGTAATCCCTGTAACAGTACTCATCCTAGGCAGATAACAGTCACCTTCGCTCATTTTGAAGTTCCACACATAACCCACCCCGAGGGCCTTGGATAGGTGCCCCTCGATTGTAGTAGCAATATTCTCACGTGGTCGAGGCTTCGGTGTCTTTGGATTCATTCAGCTCTCACAATCCAAGTTGTCGTTGTTTAGCTCATGAAAGAACCCTGCTCAAGCTAGCTGAGTTCCAGCCCCCCAAGATCATGCATGTCGTGGCGACAAGCTCGACCTTGACCGCCGAATATGAAGACCCCCAGAAACACATCATCACCTCGTTATATGCTATCGGCCATTCCAACGACTGTCGCTATTCTGCATCAATATACCCCACTTGGCGTTGGGAAGCTATCATGAGCTTTTCGCCGATCACATCTGACATTTGACGTTTCAGAGATTCAAACCGCTAGAGTGCTGATGCCGAAACATCACAGCAAAATCATAGGAGCTTCACAATTGAACGAAACTCCATCTAAGGTCATTCACTAGGTAGATCATACAACAGCACCTAAACATGTTGAGAGCAATCCTTGGCAAGTCCTCGGAAAGGTCTGAGACTTCCACATCTCAAACCAGCCGGCGCAAAGACGAGGTTGACCGGCCTGCCTCACGACATCGTTCAGAATCTATCGTATCGTCAAACTCCGCTCGGAAGCCGCCTCAGGGCGACGACCGTGATCGAGGATTCAACCCTAATTCTACGAGCTACTCTTCGACCTCACGAACCGCATATCCTGGCACCGCTTCCGCCTCGGTGGCATCGAGCTACGCGACGGCCTCGAGTAATCAGGCTGATCAACCGTTCATACCACCCGGCTTGGTGAGAAATGCGAGCTTGGCTGATCAGATGCCGAAGCCAAAGAGCGGCCGAGATGACCAGTGGAGAGAAAGTGGTCGGGAACGGAGGGTCGAGAGAAGGAGAGAGCGCTCCACGAGTCGAGAGCGTCAAAGAGATTACAAAGAAAGGTCACGAAGTCGAGATAGGGAAGGCAAAAAGCGGAGTAAGAAAGAAAAGCGCGAAAACAGGGAGTCAGACCGTGGCATGGACCGGGGTATAAGTAGATCTGGGGACAGCTACACCGGAGATCAGGGCACGGTTAGGGCTGGGGACTACTCAGCTCAGGCCAGCGGAAGTTTCAATGCTCAGGTCGGAAGTTCAGGCTTCACGCAGTTTCCTGGGCAATATGATGGAGGAATGCCTGCTTTCGCGCCTGGACCTCTACCTTCTGCAGCTAACATGTCTTCATATGTTCCGGATCAGTTTCCGGGACAATTTCCATCGCAATCTACAGCACCCTATCGTCCACCCGTCGCTGCGACTGAGGGAGGACCAGGCTTGGCAGCGGAATACTACGGCGATGCTGGCGAATCTGTTGCACATCAGCCAGGCGTACGGCCACAGGCACCGTCACTCATTGTGGGCGCAGAGCCACATCTTCAGGCTGCATCACTGATAAGCGCTCCGCCAGTCGAGCCAAGTGTTACAGGCAATGTTGGAGCAGCAGCATCTTTCTTTAGCGGTACTGATAACTACCAGTCTTTATCTTCAATCAAGCCGCCTAAACCTGGCAAGCAGTCGAAACCTGAGAAGCCGAGCAAAGCGAACAAGATTTCCGGATCCGCTGTTGTTGCTGGGAGCGCTGCGCTCGGCTATGCGACTGCAAACTCGGGAAGCTCAAGTGTGAATCAAGGAACAGGTGGAAGTCATAGTACATCTTTCTACCAGCAGGGTTCAAACGTTCCTGCTCCGTCCGCCGCAGGGTATTCACCCAGCACCGCAACTCAAGGCAACAGTCACCACTCATCATCTGCTCCGGTAATACCGACACTTGGCGCCGCGGCAGCGGGTGCAGCTGCGGGCTACATGATGGGTCATCACTCTTCATCGCAATATTCACGACCGTCTAACGTCCCGTCAATGGCTGGAGGCGTGAGTGGGTATGCGGCATCATCATCACAACGACCTGAGTCGCAGACCCATACGGCTTATGTATCTGCGTCCAGCAATGGACAGCCCACCAAGCCAGGTAAGCACTCCTCACAATCTAATGTCCCACTCTACGCGGCAGGTGTGGCAGGTACAGCTGGCGCTGTAGCAGCGGCTTACCAATCTCATCACCACTCCACTGCGCAAAACTCGTTCAGTGGCTCCTATCCATCAGGGTCGATCGCTCAACGGCATCGTCACCGAGGGCCGTTGAGCAAGCTTGTCGACTTTTGGAAAGACCCAGATGGCGTTGCTGAATTTGAGGAGTACACCGAGTACATCGGAGTGTGCAAATACTGCTTTCCACCTGGCTCATCACCTCGAGATGCACCACGCAAGCATCATTACCGGAGACGAGGTTCGAATGAACGGTATGGGAGCAGTACACGCATAGACAAGGAGAGCCGCTACTGGTCTTCGGACGGCGAAAGTCGACGGAAGAACGGCAAATCATGGCTCGCAACTGGCATGGCAGGCTATGGCCTTGCCAAGGTTGGTCAATCGCTGTTCAATCAAAAAGGGAATTTCGACGGTACCTATAGCGTTCGATCTGGTCGTGCAAATAATTCGAATTGGTCCTTGCCTGGTCGTACTAGTCAATATTCTCCAGATAGAAGAAGTTATATCTCGCGAGGTGCTACGCATAGATCATTTGACACTACGTCACGCCGTCGAAGTCGATCTAGGGATCGTGTTGAGACTGGCATCACTAGCGATGGGAAAGTCTACAAAAAGGATCCTCATGGGGGCTTCCTCGGTGGTCCGGCAACGACGACATATAGGACTCGACGTCGTCGCTCAAGATCAAGGTCGTGGTCCAGAGACCGTCGAAGTGGACTTGCAGGTGCTGCACTTGGCGCAGCGATCGGTTCGTCAATGGCTACTTCAACTGTGCGACATCGAAGTCGGTCACCTAAGAAAGAGTTTATTAGGACAAGGCGAAGGAGTCGAGAACAAAGTCCGTCCTTGGGGTTCATGTTGGGCAATGGCGGATCGCGGAATAGTGGCAACGGGCGCCACACGCCATCTTCCTCTTATGTCGATATCCCACGATCACATCGCAAATCTAGTAGCGGTGTTTTTGGAGGATTCTTCAGCTCGCCTTCAGAGAAGCGACGGAGAAGCCGTGAAAGAAAGCAAAAAGGCTTCTTCAACTTTGGAAACTCTTCGTCATCATCGTCTTCTGATGCGGATCTAGCTTTTGGCACTGGGATTGAAAGGTCAAGAAGTCACAGGCAACCCAAGACCAAGTGGAATGATCGTCGCAATACCAACGCTGGCATCCTGGGTCTAGGTGCTGCCGCAGCAGCTCTTGCAGCCAACGAACATAGCAAAGGTAGACAACACAGTCGACGGCCCGATCTAGTAGCTGTGAAGGAGCCTCGAAGCAAGCACGGCAAGCCGTCCGAACGAAGTCATAAGTCCAAGATGTCATCCTCATCGTCAAGCTCAGAGGACGGTGGCTGGGAGGATGCTTCGGAAGATGATGATTCTTCGACCGTCAGCTCTGGGCTTGCTTATGGAGGACCAGCACGGAAGAGCCAAGACTCACTACTATCTGAAGCTTCGGGAACAGGCAAATGGGGCTGGCGATGGGGTAGCAAGAAAAAGAAGAAAGATCCTATCTATCCCTTGAACACCGCTGGCAACGGCATCCCGCTCGCTGGCGCTGCAGCGGTTGGCTTGGCTGGTGGCGTTATCGGTGCAGCGTTGACGTCTGAGGATCGACGAGACGGCGCAGCGAGCAGCGTTAGCAGTCTACCTTCTATGCAGCACGTCTACCCAACGCCTACTTTGGATCCTTCTAGGTTTGATATTAGTAGGCAAAGCTCGGTAATTGCCTCCAATCTGCCCTTAATGACTTCCCGACCTGGTCCGATTCCATTGCAGCAGCCACAACCCATAGCACCAGTCCCACCAGCGGTTTACGCTACCCAGGCAGCGTATGGTCATTCGTATAGTGCTCCGAATGGTCCTCCTGTCTTCTCACAGGTACCCTTACAACCGCAACCTACGGTTCAGCAGGCCCGCATAGTTGAGTCCCCTAAGATGGTTATTCCTGGCAGCTTTGTGTCTCCGGAGATAGGGAATGAAAGGTTGCCGAAAGAAGCCAGCAAAGAAAAGTCTCATCACCGACGGGCTTCCTCCCCAACACCACGCATTTCAGATACAGAGCCGAGTTCGACCAGTGGAAGAAAGAGGGCTTCAACGCGCGACCAAGGATCAGGCTTACGCTTCGACACCAGCAAGGCGCAGGCAGATAAGGAGCACCGCGATAGGCGACGTCAGAAGGAAGAAGATGACAAAATCCGACAGCAATCACGGCTGCGTGAAGAAAAGGAGCGAGCCGATCAGGAGCAGCGAGATAAGCGACGGCGGAAAGATGAAGACGATACCAGACGAGAGAGCGCTCGGCTTCAGGAAGCCCATGAGCGAGCTGAGGAGGAACGTCGAGAAAAGCGACGGCGGAAAGATGAAGAGAATATCAGGCGAGAGCGCGCTCAGCTTCAGGAAGCCCATGAGCGAGCCGAGGAGGAACGTCGAGAGAAGCGACGTAAATTAGAGGAAGAGCAGTTCCATCGGGAGCGTTTACGGCTGCGGGAAGCAGAGGAACAAGCACAGAATGACATGGAGCGAAGACGTAGGAGCGACAAACCACGCGAGAAAGTTGATGGTAGGGCAAGGAGCGAGAAGGATCTTGATAAGGAAACGCAGCGCCTTCGTGATCAAGAAAGAGAACCGGAAGACTCAACGACGTCAGAATCTTGGGTTGCGCCTGTTGTGATTGGAGCGATGGGAGCCGTGGTCGGTGCTTCTATCGCCGATGGTGCAACCTCGAGTACTGAGAAACGCCAGGGAATGCGGCGCGAAGAGCGAAGTGATAGTCGGGATGGCTCCAAAATTAGCAATGCCGACGATAAGAGCAGTAGGCAAAGGATGTTCTCACAAGAGAGCGACAGGAACGCAGACCCCCAAGGTCAGACCGTTCGAAAGGTAGCAGCCAAGGCTGCCTCCAGCTCACGCCATGAAGACTATGCCGCTTACTTCACACCAATTGAGCTTCTTTCAAAGTCCGGGGAGCAACGGCAAGCTTTTGATATCAACAGCGACAATGAATTCACATCCCACCAGACTCCGCATATCATCACCATTGAACCTACAAGTCGAAAAGGTCCGCTTTATTCCCCGGCGTGTGCTTTGAAAGCAACCAAGGATGGCCAGGATCCCAACCGTGTGTCTTTGCCATGGTCAGTGCCAAGACTGAACCTCATCGAGCCGACACCACCTCATAGCACTGCCGGATCCACTAAAGGAGATGCCTCACCCATCATGCGCCCTGAAGACGCAACAGCCGCAGATGTTACTGAGCCTGAGAAACCGTCCACTGCCTCGAAGGTGACCTGGGGCGAACCGGAAACAATGGAATATACTGTCATCACTCCACTAGAGTCGCACGAGGAATTCATCTCGTATCCAAGTATGCCACGTAGTCCGGAAGAAGAGATAGCCGGATCTCGACCTCCGACTATTGCGCATGACCGAGAAGAACGCTCTCCTATTGTTGATGCATCGCCAGGGCACATACCGGGGGAGTTTGGAGATGATTTGGAGTTTGCTGCTACCTTGGCAGCAGGCCTTCAGGATACTGGCTTTGATCCCTCAATCGTCATTGATGATCCTACTTACCGTCGACGAGAATCTCCCCCCGGTTCTGAACGGACTGTTTTCTATGAGCGCCCGTTTGCGGAGACTGTGACTGATTTAGGTCTACAGTTCCCAGGTACTGAAGGAGCTCCGCCTCAAAGAGGCTTTATCGAGGGTGAACTACCAAGCACGCCAAAAGATGAGCAGATCCTGATCGGGCCCGAGGGCTTTGTTGACGAGCCAGAAATTAAGCTCAGGAAAAATGACAAGAAGAAAAGAGACAAAGCTGCAAAGCGTCAAGTTCGGGATAACCCGTCAACAACGGCCAGCAGTAAATCAATCTCATCATCGAAAGATGAGGAACTTGAAGAACCCGACAGGCACTCTAGGGAGCCTGAACCCATGGTATCGATACCCAGCAACTCGTTCAATGATCTTGATGAGTTAGCAGACCTCAAGAAACCCAAGAGTAAGAAGTCCAAAAAGGACGATGGAAGGTTTGCGACTACAAGCCCAGGATCACCGTTACGGTCCGAGATTGGTGGAGATGAGTATTTTGATGTCCAAGCCACAATACCAAGATTCTCTCCCATAAGTGAGCGAGATGCGCGGGACCGGGATTATGCTGCCAGTATACCTTTACCTGAGGTTGAGCCTGACGAACTCGCTTCATCAAAGCGGTCAACGACTGAGTATTCTCATAATAATTTGGCCGAAACGAAAACGTCAAATAGTAAGAAGTTGCGGCGGGATGTTGAGATTTCCGAATCTCCTGATAGTGGTAGTCCCAAAGGCGTAGCATTAGATGTTACTCGTGACGACCCTGAGGAGAAGAAGGATTCGCAGAGTAGGAAATCGCAAAGAGAAAGCCGTCGACATGACTTAGACGAGACAGATGTTCAGTCTAATGCACCTTTCGCACCGGAGCCGGACGAATTTGAGAAGATACGCAAGCACAAAAGGAAGTCGAAGAGAGGCAGCGTTCCAGATGACTCGTTAGAAATGGACTCTCGGTCTGTTACAGCTTCGGTGCCGGGCGCAGATGACTTCCAGGAAACCCGCAAGGCCAAGAGGAAGTCAAAGCGAGAGAGCGTAGGATATGATGATGCAGTGTCTGCTGTTTCGGCACCAGCAGCGTTTGTCGATGATAAAGAGTCGAGGAGTAAAAACAAGAAGGACAAGAAAGGTGGGCTCTTCGGTCTGTTCAGTTCGAACAAGTCTTACGAAGATGTGCCTGAAGCTGGAAAAGCTAGGCATGCGGCTGTAGAGACTACCTTCGACGACTTCGAAGAACCCAAGAAGAAGAGCAAGAGAAAGTCAAAGGACAGAAGCTCCTCTGGAGATGTGTATGATTTGTACGGTGGAGCTGCACAATCTGTTGGCGATCTATCGCAGATCGGACGGTCTAGAGAAGAAAGCGATGAGAGGAGGTCGGAAAAGACGAGAGAGAAAGAGGACAAGCGACGAAGCCGCAAGGGAAGCACCGTCGAACCAGGTATAACCACCCAAGACCTACCCTCCAAGGTATATATACCAGCCTCTCCCGGTAGCCTCCAATGTTTTTAGAAAAAAGGCTTGCTGACCAATCCCAAGGATGAAAATCCTACAGGTACTACAGAGAAGCAGCAGCTGAGTAAACCTCTCGATGATCATGCAGCGGCAGTTACGGAAATCCAGGAAAATGTGTTGTCTTTTTTAGGGGTAGGCCATGATATACCGCCAGTACCTGACGGTGTTGAGCCGCCCCTATCATCACAAACTCAGGATGATCTTTCACATTCAGCGCCTAAACCAGTACTTCAGTCCACAACGTCTGTTGCTCAACTACCTGCTCTTGTTCCCTTTCGACCCACATCACCTCCAACATCTGATCGAGCTGAGAACGCAGCTCAGTTCATACGCAATCGCTCTGTCTCCCCCGTCTCCACCCCCGATGTTGAGAAACGTCGACTCTCAGCCTGGCAAACCAGCGATCATATACCCACACCTCCTGCTGTGGCTTCTCCAACAGCGATTCCCTTGCATTTCCGAACTCCCCGGGCGTCGGTTGGTTTCACTCGTTCATCTCCGTCATCACCTGCAGTGGCTCCGGAAAGTCCACCGAGCTTCGTTCATCGAACACGACAAGCACGGCCAGGTTCCACCGAGTTCAAGTCTTCCACTGAATTCAGACCTCTTTGGCTTGTGGAACGTCACAAATCAAGGCAGGATTTTGAACCTGACGAGCCTTATCCCTCGTTGCCCTCAAGTCGGACAACGTCACGAAGCTCATCAGCGCATGACACCGAAGGAAAGGACACCGTGACACTAAACCCCGACTACGACACCATACCGAATGACTTCGGATTGGGTATCAACGTTGAGCATGACTTGAATCATGCGGAGTTTCTGGACTCCCAGCAGCCGACACCAGTGGCGATCAGTTTTCCCTCAGCAGTGCAGCACGACGCAGATCCTGGGGACGAACTATCCCGCGTGTTGGACTTTGAGCATCACTGTGACATGCAGACTAACCAACCAGAAAACCCGATATACGCTCCTTCTTCCTCGCCAACACCCTCCCCGGCCATTGTTGACGGAAGATTGCCAGATCATCGGTCAGCCTCACCTTCCAGAAATCACGCCGGTGACTTTCAAAATCTTCCTCCACTACCTCCAAGCCGAGCTTCATCTCCTGACGGCGAGTATGATGAACTGCTGTCATCCTCGGCTATAACAGATGCCGCTATTGCTATGGGCGGCTTGGTGGGAGGTGCGGCTGCTGTTGTGCTTGGGCATAAAAGGAACAACGAAAAAGTGTCATCGCCTTCACGCGCTGCTGACGATATCCGCTCAGACGAAGGCCTTGCAGCACCGTTAGACACTGCGCGACGTCAATGCATGGAACATAAGCCTACAACGGAAGGTGATTTCATGCAATCCGATAAGCCTATGGAGAAGGACAATACGCAAAGCGAATTTAGCATGGCTAGCGCATCTGACAAGGGTGTCACTACTGGTGACGAGTTGTTAGGTCCTATAAATAAATCCCCAGACGCCGGTTTACTTTCTGTCGAACAACAGCGGCAGTTGCAAGAGCAGGATGCTCAGGACGCGGTTGACACTTGGTTCTCTCCGGCAACGTCAAAAACATCGAGAAAGGAAAAGAAGGGTAAGAAGAAGAAAGCGTCAACCATGGCCCAAGATCTCGATCGGTCCGCCGCAGAAACTTCTCATACTACTCCATCTTTGGAGATTACGAGAGTTGCACCTCTTACAGCTGTTGAACCCCTGATTGAGGAGTATCATTATCCTGCCCTCCCGGAAGGTCCTACCGGGAGGCGCCGGAATCAAGAAGGCCAGAATGGAACCACTGTTCTGCCTTCGAAGCCCGTGATTACCAAGGCTGAAGGAGTGGACCAAGCTGTCCCTGCGCGCCAAATCGTCGAGGCTGAAGATGAATGGCACAGTTTTAGTGTGAAGTCGAAGAAGTCTAAAAGCAAGAAGAGAAAAAAACAAGATAGATGGGATAATGAACCGGTGGAACCTGCGCCCGCAGACGTAGAACAAGGACCTGAGACAACGTCGACGACTTCCTGCGACGAGCCCATAGCTGACCTACATCCAGCGGAGGCACCTAACGATCTGCACCTGGCCGAAGAACCTCGTGCTTTCGAAGAAACCGATGTCACCCCCAAAGATGACATTCCAACTCCAGAGCCACCGTCGAGCCGTCTCGAGGCTGAGAGTGTTCCTGAACCTGCTTTGCCAGTCGAAAAAGCTAAGAAAGATAGGAAGAAAGCGAAAGAAGCATCGCGACCTGGGCCATTCATGGAAGTTGCCGAGGAGCAAACTTCATCTGCACTCGAGGCAGACTCTGAAGAAGACCCATCTCCATCAACTCAGTCGGGAGGCAATGAGATCGAAATCGGACCAGCTTTGCCGAAACATACTCATGTGGCAGATGTATCGAGTATTGTTGGGTCAATTACGGAGTGTGTGATGCAGGGTAAGAGGAAAGGCAAAGGCAAAATGAGGCAAAAGCTGGACCTATGGAACGAGCCTGAGCCAATGTCCATGGATATGGATCCTACTACGGTCGAAACTAGTGAAAGACAGCCGGAGCCAGAGCCACCCTCAATGGATCCTGTTCACCTCACAGAAGCAGAATTTAGCCAAGAGCCGGAGCCAGCATCGAGCGATTTGGGTCATACCATAGCAGAAAACACTGTCCAGAAGCTGAAGCCAGTGTCAAGTCTAGAGCCTGCGCTAGAGGCAGTGGCAGCATTCGAAGCTTTTGTTCCAGCTGCGGAACAGAAGTCTGTGCCAGAGCTCGAATCAGAAACCGACCTGTCTTTTCCGCCCAAGAAGAAGAAAAGCAAGAAAGGAAAGAAGACCATGCAACTCCACGAGGTATCTTCTTTGGCACCAGCAAAGCCAATCGAAGACATGAGACAGGCAAAAGCCAGCGATGACAAGCAACAAGAGGTTCCCTCACCAAATTCGGCGTATCCACTTCCTGAGACACCGGGGGCTTTTCCAGTAGAGCAGAATCTCCGAACAATCCCGTCACCTGATACGATTCCTTTGCCAAAAGATGCAGACCTAGGCTTATACCATCCCTCAGATGACGATCAGCTTCAGAAAGAGGCTAACTTTGTCGACACCATGCACAGCTTGAGAGCAGAAAACAACGATGACTTGCGACAAGAGAATACTTTGCCAACGTCAGCAGCCCTAGTTACGGAACCCTCAGGGGCTTTCTCAACTGAGCAGAGTCTCTCAAGATCTCCATCACCTGAAACGGTTCCTTTGCGAGAAGACTCGGACCTGGACTTGCATGCTCCTTCGAACGATGACCAGCTCCAGCAAGAGGCAATTGCCAGTGGTGGTAAGCTCGACGGCACCTTGCCCAGCTCAGAATCACCTAGCGAAGAAAGAATGCAGCATGAGACTGGCGTTCTACCGAGTTTGAAGAATATTATTTCTGGAGTTTTAGCGCCGGTCCAAAAGGAGCAACATCCTTTAAGACCCCCGTCACCGGACAGGATTCCTTTGCCACAAGACTCACACCTAGATTTGGATGATTCCTTGAATGATGACCAGCTCCGACACAACGTTACAGACAGTGATAGTAACCTTGATGTCGCTGTACCCAGCATAGAGTCAGTCGGTGAGGGAGGCATGCAGCAAGGGACTACCATTATACCAACATCAATAGACCCTGAATCTGAATTTTCAGAGTCTGTCCGAACAGAGCAGAATCTTGCAAGGACTCCATCACCTGTATTGATTCCTTTGCCAGATGATGTGGACCCAGAAGCTCCATCAACTCATCTGATTCCTTTACCAGAGAATGCAGAGTCCGAGTTCCCGTCTCCTGAGAGGGTTCCTTTGCCGGAAGACGTGGACCTGGACATCAAGCTACCCAAATCAGCTCCATTGGCGGATGATGCGAACCTGAAATCTTCTCCACCTGAAGTGATACGTGTGGCAGACGATGCGGACCTGGCCTTACATGAACTGTTACCGAACACAGTTCCGTTACCAATTGAGCATGATAGGGATCTACGTCAAGGATCTACAACCACCGTGCGGGAATCTGCGCCATCTACCTTGGGCCGCAGTCAGCCCCTGATGGAAAAAGCAACTCATGGACCAGACCACTCTCCAACATCACCGTCGCATATGGAAGACAAGATGAAGGACAAGCTCTCCATCCCGACGGTGCCTGTACTTAGCTATGAGTTACCCGAGGATCATTTGCCGTTGGACGCGGCGGTCGCTGAGTCGACGGCAGTTGCGTCTGCTGAAGATACAGACGGGTACCTCGGATTCTCTACGAGCGGGAAGGGCCCAGAGGGCACAACGAGAGAAAGGAGCGAAAGGAGCGAGCCGTCTACGCCCAACATCGAGCCGGATCTCCAAGAATTCAAGTCTTCGGATGTTACTACTGAAGCTCACGAGCGTACTACCAGCGCGATACCCCACCAAGATACTCTGAGCGAGCCGCCTGAAGATGCAGCGATAGGTGATATGGATGCCTCAGCGAAGAAAAAGGGCAAGAAAGCCAAGAAACAAAAGTTGCCCCTTCCTTACCTCGAAGGGGTTCTGCCAATGCTGCGAGGTAGTAGAGGAACATCCTCAACGCACGAAATCGATCTGCAAGCTCCGCTTAAAGACACCCTCGTTGAAAGCAGCGAACCTAGCTCCACCTCAACAAGTCTCCATCCGGCCAATGAGCAGCAACATCCACAGGAAGCGGATGTAATCGCACAGTCAAAGGAGCAGAATGAACTGGAAATGCCAACGTTCACTAAAAGGGGTAAGAAGAAGCGGAAAAACGAAAAAGAACCGTTTTCCCCTGAAGTACAGACAACGCTTAGTACGCCTGGTAGCCTAAATATACCGTCATCCACGCCTGGTGACTTTGTCGGTTCTACTATCGGCGTGCCCGAAGCAACTGAGGCCTCACAGCCGAGTGGAATCATTTCTCGAGAAGTGCAAAGTTACCCTTCTACGCCACTTGAGGGACCAAGCGATAAGCTCGGCCACGCAATACAGGACTTCTTTAGCATTTCAACGAAGAAGAAGGGCAAAAACGGAAAGAAAAACAAGCAATCACAGGACGATGATTCTGGCTCAGCTACACCGGAACGGCCCATGGCGCCAGCGCAAAGCGAACCTCTATTAGCCGAGAAAGATGATATTGTCAAGGGCGAGGAAGAAATCAAAGTCAAGGAATTCAAGAGAGATAAGAAAGACAAGAAGAAGGGCAAATCGGATACAACGGCAGGCCCAAAAGATCTTGCAGCATTCGTAGTAAATGAGGATGGGGCGGCTACACCACCATCCATTCCAATGGAAGGCCCCGCGACAGCTGAAGACCAACAACCAACCACAGCGATAGAGAGACATGAGTCTTTACCAGACATCCGGCCTGGCCCCTCTTTCAGGGACGACTTCCTAGAGACTAGCTCAGTCTCTCACTTCGAGGGTACCATCGTACCTGATGGACTTGGTGAGACAGACATCATTGATGAGTCCCACCCCAACACATCCAACGAAGACCACCTCCGTGAAGCCATCGAATTCAGCCTACCTCTGGATGACCCAGCTGACTTTCCCGTTGAAGTCCAAGAAGAGGTACAAGAAGTAGAGCCGGAAGTCGACAATCAGGAACAATTTTTCAGTTTAAAGAAGAGCAAGAAGGAGAAGAAGAAGGCAAAGAAAGCTAAAGTCGCCATCCAGGAGGATGTTCCATTCACAACACTCGAACGCTCGGCAGCAGACATCAGATCCAAACCTTTCGACGTACAGACAGAATCTCTTGAAGGAACCTACGATGAATCACCTCTTACACTCTCAGCTGAAGAGCGCGTACAAGTTCCTGAGCCGCCATCAGTCCTAGACAGGCCCTTCGATGAACCTCATGTTTCAAAATCATCTAAGGAGAACGCTACGGCGGCCGTTGAGGCAGAGGAGTCCTTGCTCGCCCCTGCGGAGGTTGACAATGGTATTGACTTGAATCTATCGCCTGTTGTAAAACTCGATGCCTCTGGGAAAGGCCAACCACGGATGCTTGAAGAGCCTGCATTCATGGAGACTACTGGAGAACAACCCAGCGAAGACCTCATTGAGCCTTATAATGCACATCCGCCCCTTTCGGATGATACTCGCGGCTCCTTCACATTTCAACCTTCTCTAGATGCGAACACTGAAGAGGTTGGTGAAGGGCTTACTGCAGTCAACAAAGGAGACGTCGTCGTCAACGCAGAATCTCCTGTATTCAATGAAGAGCCCACTGCGGTAAATGAAATGCCTGCTGCAAGCAACAAGAATCCTACAGTCGTCGATGAGGAGCTTACTGAAGTCGAGGACGGCACCGTCGCAGTGGCGGAAGAGCCTGTTACAGTCAGAGGTCAAGAGACTGCTGGGCCAGGGAATAGCCAAGCGGAAGAAAATCTGTGGGGCATTCCGACCAGAAAGGAAGCCAGGAAGAGCAAGAAGCAGCAAAAGGAGATATTGCTCCCTTCACTTGCCAAAAAACCAAGGGAAACAGCCTCCAATGTGCGTGAGCAGTATGATGGCCCGTCAACTCTCATTGTCCCTGCGCGAGACGCAGAGGCTAGTAATAAAATGGACCTAGGTGAAGCTACCAGTCGGGGAACATCTACAGAAGACTCTGAAGTAAAAGGGACAAAGGCGCAAGACCCGGAACGAGATGACTGGTTAGAAGCCTCCAAAATTGAAGGCAATGGTTACGAAGAAACGTTGTCACGATCTTTGGCCGAACCTACTCAGCTTGAAGACATTAACGATATCAAGAACCTAGGTGGACCTGACAGCTGGAAACCGTCCTTGGAGCACCGTCCAACGATGCAAGCAGAGGGAAGGGACTCGCAACAAGATGAGTGGCTAGAAGGCTTCACCAGCAAAAAGAAAGGCAAGAAAGGGAAAAATCAGCGCCATGATGGCCATTTCCCACTCGAGACTGACGTCAAGGGAGACTATGGTGCCGAAGTGCTCACTGCGGCAGCCAACCCTCGAGCTGACCCGGGAGAGTCAACTGAGCGACCGGTATCAAAGGACCTTAGAGCGCCAATGCCGACTGGTGATGCAATGGTACCCTTGGGAGGATCTCCGTTCGAATCTGTGGTGGAAGACTCTATAAAGCCACCACAGAGTGATGACTTCTGGAGCTCGACCCTAGCGAAGAAAGGCAAGAAAGGCAAGAAGTCGAAGAAACAGCAGCCTGCCGTCGAGTGGGAAGATGAGACAGTCGGGTCTCGGGCTGGCATGTTCGCGGAAGTTACAGCAGGACGTTACGAGCCGCCTGAAGTTAGAGTTTTGCAAGATAAGACCATCACTTCTATTGAAGAAAGTGCATCACCAGGACAGGCCCTGCAAGACACGCCCGGAATGGCTCCAATAAACCCCACTGACGAAATCGAGAGAGCTTCTAAGGAGGCCGGATCAGACAGCGTCTGGGGCCTAGCGCCAACGAAGAAGGGCAAGAAAGGAAAGGAGTCGTCAAAGCAAAGTCGAAGCTTGGAGGAAGTTGCTACCCCGACGTCGTCGAAGTATTCTGACGGCTCTCCTGGGCATGCTAATCTAGCTCGCGATGTTGCAGAACAGGATACAATTGGACTGCGGCAGTCCAAGGATAGGCGCTCTGCAGATGAGGTCATGGTCGAGGATTTACCAGCGCTGCCGCCTAGCAGACCAGAGTCGCCTGTTGTGAGACTAGCTGAACGGGTTCAACCTAAGGATGAACGCCCTAAAAACGAGACAACCCTCGAGCATTTGGCAGCGCTGCCGCCTAGCAGACCGGACTTCCCTGGTGTCGGACCAGGACCAGCTGAAGCCCTTACTCAGACCTCGACCAAAGATGGACACTTAAGAGAGGAGACAGTACTCGAGGACCTGGCGGCGATTCCAGCTAGCAGATCAAACTCACCTATAGCTAGACCATCTAGAGTCCTAGCTCAGACCCAGATAAGAGATGAGCGCTCTAAAGATAAGATTTTGTTCGAGGATTTGCCGACGCTGCCGCCTAGCAAACCAGCCTCACCTGTTGTCAGACCAGTCGAAGCCGTGGCTCAAACCCAGACCAGAGACGGAGGCTCAAAAGACGAGACAATGGTCGAAGAAATGCCACCGCTTCCGCCCACCAGACTAGAGTCACCTCTAGTCAGGCCAACTGGAACCCTTACACAGACTCGGTCCAAAGATGGACGGCCGAAAATCACGACAAGGCTTCAGGATCTGTCAGCCTTTCAATCTAGCAACCCACAGTTGCCTGTTGCCGGACCAGCTGAGAGAGTCCAATCAAAGGATGAACACTCTCAGGATTGGATAAAGCTTGAGGTTGTACCAGCGCTTCCGCCTAGTAGACCAGACTCACCGGTGGCCAGATCAGCTGAAGCCCTTGCGCTGGTCCAAGAAGATGTTATATCGGCCAATCCCAACGAACACTTAACTCGGGACGAAGTGATGGTTGAGTCTCTGCATGGCCAAGACAGATCGAAAACCGAAGGTGCTGAGGCATACCTCCTTACCCAGGCATCAACGCCTGGCGAAGATCCGTACAACATTCGTGCCTTCAAGGCGCCGACGGCCCTCGCTGCTGGGTTGGGTTTAGCCGTCGCAGAGACGCTGCAGCGCCAGACGACAAAACAAGATTCAAAGAAAGGAGCAAAGAAGAAAAAGAAACAGAAGAAAAACTTTGACTGGACAGAGCACGAAGAAGAGGAGCCTACACAGCTGACTGTTATGAATGCAGATCAAATAGTCGAACCTCCGCGTGATCGGTCAGGCTCGCCATCAAACTTTTCAGATTTCCATACCTTGGAAACTGAACAGCTCCGTCAGGTACAGGTAGGGTCAGAATATCCATCCGATCTAGCAACCCCTATGGTTTCAAGGTCGGATCATTTTCCAGAACAAGGGGTCTCTACTCTACCTCATCTCAATAGGGACAGTGCGGTTCATGTTTCAGACTCTCCGTTACTACTTCAGACACTGCCGGGTTACAATCCTGGGCGGGATAGTGGATATCAGGACACTATGGCGAGTCCTGTGGTTCACTCAAAGCAGAACTCTTCTGCTGCCTCTGAGGTTCAATCGCCGTTAGGAGATGACTTCGAGCGTTTCACTTCGCAAAAACCCCTCTTAACGAAGCCAGCTAGTGTACCTGGACCTATGCCACGGTCGAATGACCATCCAGCTTCAATTGATTCACGTCAGCAAGCCGATGCCAACACAGGCTCTTCACACCCATTGAAGGTATCGGTGGAGCTTGACCCGGCATATGAGCTTTCAGTCTCAAGACATCGAACAAGGAAGCCTGGATCTCCAATGGGCTCTGGCCGTTCTGTTGACATACACTGGGAACAGCCCGGTTCTCCTAATGAACCCAGCGAACCTAGTGGCTTGGAGCACTTGATCGATCATTCGAGAAACCTCAACTCTGTTCCACGATCTCGAGAAGACCTGCGTCAGCCACCGCCGGTAGAGTCTGCGACAAAAGATAGATCCTCGGTACTATTTCACTCTTCACCGTCGACAAGGGAAGAGACTACTTATCACCCTGCTGTCCATCCGACTCGGGAATATCTCCACGAACCAAAGCTACAAGAATCTCAAATAGCGCACGTTGAAGCGGCCGAAAGCACAGCTAGAGGACTAGAGAGCAGCGGACTACGTCAAGCTAGCCATGATCTTCCGAGCCCCACAACAATTGCCACCGAGCGAGCTTCAAGTTTAGCAGCTTTGAGTGGAACATTGGATATCCATCAAGCTCCGCACCTGTCGCTATTTGGTGGCCCAGTAGGCACCAACAGTGACAGCCCATCTGTGAAATCTCCGCCACCAGCTTCGCTGAGCTTCACTGGGTCAGAAAGGAGGCCTCTGGACACAATCACGGAGTACAGCCCTGAAGAATCGCCACTCAACAAGAAAAACCGCGCCTTCTCTGACGTTGGATCCCCTGAGCGTCGGATCAAGTCAGTCTACCGCTCTGTAACACCTCAATCACTGGGCCCTAACCACCTTCGATCGCCTGCAGTGCAAACCTCAGGCCTTGGATCTACTCCACATTCGCGTACAAGTGCGGCTGAGAAGAGTCCCATTTCTACGGATGACTTTATTGCACGACTATCCTGGCCAGCGGTGGACGAAGACAATCATTCAGTGGACCTTGAGCGAGTTCTAAGTCGTAATACTGACCGTCGACCGTCGAGTCGTCATAGCAACAGCTCTACGAGACTGAGAGAGGGCGACGTCCGATCCACAAGTGGCCAAAGCTTTCGCTCGGGTGGAAGTATCAATCGTTTCAGAACACCGGATAGGGACCACGTACGTCCTGCAAGTGGTGTCGGTAACCGATCTGCCACTGCCACTCCACCATTGCGACGTGTCGATCGAAGCCTTAGCGGGGACTTGAGAGCCGCAAACAAACGCAGTGAAGCGAAATCTCTCGCTAAACAACCCGATCTTGGCTTCGACCCACATGTTCCGTCCTCATCAACGTACGATCCCATCAAAGATAAGGGCAAGAGCATTGCGAGAGACGACATGACCGATGTTTATGTAAGTCATAGCTTTTTCGCATGTGAAATCTCTTCTTGGGTCTAGTTGAGCTGATGGATGCAGGAGGGATGGGGCGATGTACACGGATCCCCACTTTCACCCACGCGGCCGCAAAGCATGCGGCGACGACAAAGCTTGCAAATGATCGATCTCGAAACGAAGCTCGATCAACTCGCTTCAGAAAATCGATTGCTTCAGGATGCAAAGTCCAAGGCAGAAAGAGGTCTTGAGGAGCTAAATTACGTCCAGAATCGCAACGAAAACGCAGCGAAAGAAGCCCTCGAAACACGTGATCTCCAATTGCACGAAAAAGACGTGGAAATCGTCGAGCTACGGCAGACGCTGGAGTGGGTGCAAAAAAAGGTGGCGAGATTGACAGAAGTCAACGAAGGTCTTGTTGCGACAAATCTCAGTCTATCGTCAAGCCAAGATCACCGATACAGTCAGCTGCAAGCTGAACACGCCAACGCTCAGCAGCAATGGCAACAATCGACAAGAGAGCTGGATGATCTGAGGCAACAACATGTCCAGCTATCTACTGGCATGGAAGATATCGTCCGGCACGAAATTAGTATCGCCCTCGAAGACAAGAACGCTGAGCTAAGGAGACTGTGTGACGAGCTAGAGGTCGCTAAGGAGCAAATTAGGGCACTTCAGCAACAGATCTTAGCATCGAAGCCTAGCGATGATCTTCTTATCAGTCGAGATGAGGACTACTTCGACAGTCAATGCCAGCTGCTTTGTCAACATGTACAGCAGTGGGTGCTGAGGTTCTCGAAGTTCTCCGATATGAAAGCATGTCGTTTTGCAAGTGAGGTGGCCGACGAAAAGATCACAGATCGATTCGACAACGCTATTCTAGATGGCTCTGATGTGGACAGCTGCCTTGCTGATCGAGTCAAGAGGAGGGACGTCTTCATGTCTGTGGTCATGACAATGGTCTGGGAATTTATATTCACCAGATATCTGTTCGGCATGGATCGAGAACAGCGTCAAAAGCTCAAGTCCTTGGAGAAGATACTGGGCGAAGTTGGACCTATGAAGGCGGTCCATCGATGGCGAGCCACTACGCTGATGCTGCTTTCCAAAAGAGAAGCGTTCCAGGCGCAACGGGCACAGGATACCGAAGCAGTCGTGCAGGAGATATACCATACGCTATCGGTCTTCTTACCGCCTCCAATTCACTTAGTAAAGCAAATACAAGAGTCATTAAGGAACGTTATGAGGTCCGCAGTCGACTTATCGATTGAGATGCGGACACAGCGGGCAGAGTACATCATGCTTCCTCCTCTTCAGCCTGAGTACGACACGAATGGCGACTTAGCTCGCAAGGTTTACTTCAACGCCGCACTCATGAACGAGCGCAGTGGCGATACCTCTTCCAACGAAGAGCTCGAGGCCCAACATGCCGTTGTAAGAATGGTGCTCTTCCCCTTGGTGGTGAAGAAGGGCGATGAATCCGGGGTCGGAGATGAGGAGATTGTGGTTTGCCCGGCACAAGTGCTTGTGGCAAAGCCCGGAAAGGAGAAGAAGGTAGTGAGAGTGCTTAGTGGGGATAGGATGTCTGTTGATCAGCCGAACAAGTCGGTACAAAGCTTCGCTCCTTCGAGCATGGATATGGGCAATATGATATGAGGCGTTATCTCTCGATTCATTCTTGGGCATTGGAAGGAATTGGAGTTGGTTGGATTTAGTGATGCTCCGTATTTAAAATGCATCTTCTGGAGCGTTCTGTTTTGTATGATCTTTGGGCATTGAAGCGACACCACGTATACCAATTTACGATTTTTTTTTTTTTCCAGAAGTGCTCACCATGTTGCAAAAACCAGAGAAATTGTTATTTCGGCAGACGCGCACGTGACTAGCTTAACGCATTGATTGACCAATGAGCATAGAGTGGGTATCGAGGATTTCCAGAAGCCCACTCCCGGAGCTTGAGTACAGGTAGTGTCACCAATCTTAATGTGCATGATCTAGAAATCCTCCTCTATTCTGCTATGGAGATCATAAGGTACTTATGGTGTCTTAGGTCTTCAACACTGACAATGTATGCTCTTCGCCTATCACATCAATTCTAGACTTGACTGGGCGCAGTACTCGTACGCAGACTACATCAGCTACCCGCATCGTCTAAGGAATGAATGCCCTGCGCTACAACTCACGTAACCTTCAGAAACTTGCAACGGCACAGAAAGTACCGCATTGATCCGGAACAGGGCCGCCGCTACCGGGAGGACTTTCTTCGAACTCATAAAAGTCGTCCTGAAAGATGGCAGCCCCACCTTCAGGCAATGGCACCAACACTACGCAAGCCAACTCTTCCAACGCTCCCTCTGGATCTCAGCGGCCAACAGAAACCTTAAACAATAGCCAGTCAACCAGCAACGCAGTGCCGTTAGACCAAGGAGAGCAACCAGCAGCCAGTCGACGAAAGCGAACACACCGTGGTGGGAAGAAGAAGCGTAATCGACGACAGTCGTTCGCTGCGCCATCAGATGATGTTAGTAACGTTGATCCAGCAAGGTCCAACCATGACCTACTGGATGTTCCGAGTTCATCGGCCGCACGACCTCCATTTTACAGGTTGGGGCAATCTGGTGGGGGGAATCTGAGCAATACGAGTTTAGATAGCGAGGTGTTACTGGATCATCGGTATGGCTTTCGTATTCAAAGACTATAATATGATTAAGAAGAACTCGCTGATGACAGCTCTTTCTATAGAGACCACCCCCCAATGCGTGCTCGTCGAGAAAGCAGAATCACCCCGAGTGCCTTTGGTGCTCGACCAGGCCAATCGACACATGATTCCACCTCGTTTTCTCGTCCAACATACACAAACCCCTTCGTCTCTAATGATAGCACACACCACCGATCACGAACATACCGATCACATCGATCGTCCGGGGGCGACAGTGAGGACGGTGACGGAGTGACAGATGACCGCACACCGTTAATGTCCACGACTAACCGTGATAGACCAACGCCAGGCGGCAACTCGGGCTATGGCGGCTTGGGATCTCAAGGCAGAGGAAATCGACCAGATTCACAAGTCCGCCGACCTTCGACAGCTACGTCGAGATCGAGTCAACGCCGAAGACGTGGACCGACAAGAGAGCCCTCTCATTCAGACCAGCAGCAGGATTACGATGTCAACAACCCACCATCTGTTCCTAACAGTCCGAAGCTTGGTCCTGAAATGGGCTATGACGATGTACTAGTCACTGGATCATTCGGCCCAGCTAGGTCCACGGAGGATAGGCGAGCCACCGCTCCTGTGCTGAGTGATCATATCATCAACATTGATGGAAACCCTGATCCAGATCAGACCTATGGCAATTCCTCTCCACCTACGCCACGTGGAATACCTGGCGATCAACGAAGGAGAACCATTGCACTTCAAGCCGAAGAGGATGTCTGCTTCCCACTGGAGGGTATGTCTGAAATGGCAGAGGATGACTACATGCATCAGGACCAAGGCAGTGTCCGGGATGGAACACGCAGAAGGAGAAGTAGAAGATGGCCTGACTTGTCTGTTCTGGAAGAGTGGAGTCGCGAAGAGAAAGAAGTACGAAGCGAAGGCATCCGCGCGAAGAAGATTAGTGAGCCTGTCTTGGTGGGTGGTCGACTACGACCGCAGAAGAATGGTTGGCATCGAACCGAGGAGGATGCACCATATCGCTTCACGTATTTCAATGAAGAATTTCAGAGCACAATACACAGCCAGACCATCTCAGAATTGCTTCAACCGGATCAGACTTTTAGAGAGCTGTTCATCCCGGATCCTCCGGAATTGACTGATCAATCATCGGACGAGGATGACGATCAAGACACTTCCGACGACCGACAGGAATTGAGCCCCACTGACGGATCCAAGGCTGGTACTCGACATTCCTCTATCATTGGAGAACCAAAGTCCCATTCGCGAGAACAGTCAGGCGAAGCTACTCCTTTGCAGTCCCAGCAACAGAAAGAGAAGCCTAAACGGTATGGAGCACGTCCGACCTTCTGGCTAGATGTAATTTCACCAACCGACACGGAAATGAGGGTCATATCAAAGACTTTTGGCATTCACCCTTTGAGCGCAGAAGACATTATGGTGCAAGAGGCACGAGAGAAGGTGGAGCTCTTCAGGAACTATTACTTTGTCAATTACCGGACTTTTGAGCAAGACATGAACAGCGAAGACTTCCTGGAACCTGTCAATATGTATGTTGTGGTGTTTCGGGAAGGAGTCATAAGCTTCCATTTCTCGATGACACCTCATCCGGCCAATGTTCGCCGCCGTATCCGCCAACTCAAAGACTATTTGATCCTCAGCTCTGATTGGATCTCATACGCCATCATCGATGACATCACTGATGTCTTTGCTCCTCTTATTCAGTCTGTCGAAGATGAAGTCGACGATATCGACGCCGCGATATTGCGACTCCATTCTGGGGATAAGGACGAGAGTAACGAGAAATCCAAATCCAAAGACAATGGAAAGAAGTCTGAGTCTGGCGATGCTACGTCTGGGGATTCAGGTAGTGACATGCTTCGTCGGGTTGGCGAGGCCAGAAAGAAGGTCATGGGACTGTATCGGTTGTTGGGTAACAAGGCAGATGTCATCAAGGGCTTCGCGAAGAGGTGCAATCAGCAATGGGAGATTGCGCCGAGGAGTGAGATCGGATTGTATCTTGGCGATATCCAGGATCACATCTTGACAATGACAAGTAATTTGAACCATTACGAGACGTACGTTAAAGCTCCCCCTGACAAGTCTTCTCCATGAGCCTGATTTTGTTTTCTGCAGTCTTCTCTCCCGAGCTCATTCCAATTACCTCGCTCAAATCAATATCCGCATGAACGAGCGCCAAGAACAAACCGCCGATGTACTTGGTAAGCTGACGGTCTTGGGGACTATCGTCTTACCCATGAACATCATCACAGGTATGTGGGGTATGAATGTCGAAGTACCTGGCCAGAAGATAGATAATATGTACTGGTTTTGGTCAAGTAAGTCATGACCCTTGATTAATTAATTGGTTGCATTACTGATAGCTTCTAAGTTACCGCCGGCTTACTCGTCTTTGGGATATCATGCTTCTTCATCGCCAAGAGGGTGTATGGGATTGTCTGAGGGGATTACTATATGAATTGCGACACAATCTGTGCATAGGACGATCATGCATGTACATTTCCCCTCTTGACGAGTCACAGAGTACAGTAAAAGACTGGCCTTTTTCACTCGATCGGCATCTCCTTCCACACCTCCTGCATCCAACTAAACTTGCACAGATTGTTCCGCAAGTCTCCCTTTCAGATCATGTACTTATAACTGCCCAAATCAAACGATCTCTAACACCTATCTGATCGAGTTTTTCTCCAAATCACAGTAGAGTACATGAGCTACTGCAGAACTTGGACAAGGTCCTTTCAATAAACGTTTGTGAGAAACCAACGCAGCTACCTAGGATACTTCAAGTAACTGAAATCGCGCTGTGTTTGTTATGTTTGTAGGTCAACTTATCAGCCGCGCGGAACGAAAGGCCTTTACATGTTAACAGATGTCTTTCTCCGTTCTTTTATCCGGACGAGTGGCGTTGCTTTTGGCTTTTTGTCGATACGAGTCAGGTCCATCCAGTGACCGCCACCGAAAACATACATCTGCGATATCACATCGGTGTTGGGGAGAAGCTACTTTGGTCTTGCTTGTTGGGTGAGGAGGGGTTCTCCGTTCTGGAAATTGGGAGTGAGTGTGGACTACATGGTTGTGTACTTCGGCGAGTCTTTGGTCTACGACGTACTTGTGTCCGTGGTGAACGGTCTGCGAGAGAGGATCTGCTCGAGGCGAATGGTTTGGGCGGGGAGGAGAGGTTTGGGATTGCGAAGAAGGGGAAAGGGAGGAGGGGGGTTTGGGATGGTTAAGGGGGATGGTTTGAAGGAGGGGAGGGGTGGTGAATAGCTGTCATCAGAGTCAATTTCTTTTCTTTGGTTTGATTGGGATGGCATACACACGGTATAAGCCGAGTAGGTCTCAGCTCGTTAGATCAGGATAATCGGAGTCCTCTCCGCTGAAGCGGTGCTCTTCACGCGCCAGTCACGGCAGCTCCACGAAAGCAAGAGAGTTATTCTCAGACGCTGATTTTCTGCGATTCCCCTCTACGGTTCGTATTGCCTGTCTCTTCCACCACGTTACTTCTCATTCCTTAGATCTAAGATACCTGTATAACACTGAGTCCCCCGCTCAAGTAGCTCGAGCGTGCTCTTCGTGAGTCCGCAAGTCCAAATGCCCCGAGTCCAGACGCGCTGCAGTGGGTCTCAGCGCCCGAAAATGACGCCAATCTGAATTATACCGCTAAGGGCGAAGGAATAGCACGTGCTCCGGATCAAGAAAGTTCAACAACCAGTAACGCAGTCAGAAAGAACGGATGTGCTATTATAGACTAATTCATATCGTATCCATGGAACACTGGAGCTTGCGAGAGTATGGATGAGTGCTTGCATCCTACAGGGTAGGATAATCAGCAGTGAGGTAACAAGAACTGCACGGGATGGACTGCAACCATGCCGAAGGCGACCATACTGAAGATAAGATTCTCGATCTCTCAAAGAATGACAACGGCCAGAAGAACCTAACATTGACCGAAGACGGTATAAAGTTCGACTTCGGAGTAAAGAACCGTCGTTGAGAAAAACCTGAATAGGACCCGTCGCATCACAGGAATCACAATTCGCTTGTCGGGAGTCATCACCGTCAAAGGTAAATGTAGTGAAGTCTTGGATTTAGAGAGTAGCGTGTAGAAGGGCAACATTCGGAAACTAGTGGCCCAACGAGAGCGAGTTTTCGATGTCTGCCATTGGACTGAAGTGGCTTGAGGCACGGAAGTCTACGAATGGTTAATAGCTGTGATCGGGATAGAAATAACTCCCGGTGCTATGGGCATCTCTCTTTTGAGCCGGTGCTATTCGATCCTTGGGTGCCTCTTCTGCGGGATTCCTCAAGGGATGCTGGTGTTGCTGCTGATCGCTGGGATTTGCTATAGTATCCTCATTTGAGACTTGTGCTACATCATCTCTAAGTGTCTCTGTCTTGACGGTTTCCGAGGGATGCTGGTCTTGCTGCCGATCGCTGGAAACTGCTATCATATCCTCCTTGGCCTTAGGTATCTCTGTCGGTGGGATTCCTAATGGATGCTTGTCTTGCTGCTGATGACCAACAAGCTCTACCGTATCCTCTTTTGAGACCTGTGCTACGCCATCCTTAAGTACCTCTTCCGTAGGGGTTCCCAAGGGATACTGGTCTTGCTGCTGATCGCTGGCAGCTACTATCGTATCTCCCTTGACCCTGGGTGTCTCTGCCATGAGGGTTGCCGATAGATGCTCGTCCGGTTGCTGATCGCTCGAAATCCCTACCGCATCCTCTCTGGGCCGTCCTTTGTCTCCTTGGTTGTCTTCCCCATGAGATTCTAGCTCTGCTCTTTTTCGCTTCCACCTAGCCTTCGCATTCTCGTATCGTGGCCCTTCAGAAGTGTCGTTCAATTCAGGCCAAGACAATTCATCGCCAGGCATCTCATACATCGGCATCGGAGGGCTGGGCAATTCCGATGCCGGCGTTATTACATCGAGCATGCTAAGTGACGCATGCTTTGACATTGACACCGAATTGGCACCGGAACTTAGGTCTATATGAAACGGCTTGATCACACCGACCTCCTGGGGCACACTAACGTTGTTGGCATCCAATTCTGGTTTTCGGTATTCCTCGCTTTCGGGCTCAATCTTCACCTCCACCTCGCTCACTGGAGCTGTTGCAGCCAATGCAGCGGTGCGGCGCCGCTTCCGTCGTACGAAGAGAATCGCAAGCGCCAACGCGAAAAGGCCAAGACTGAAGAACGCGACGACAATGGCTATAGCCACTATTGCGCCTGTGCTGAGAGACTGCCCCTGAGAGGGAGCGGCAGAATCGGTCACCTGGATCGGGGGAATGGCGATGATATGTTGAGGATTTTGCTCTTGGAAGACGCATTGTGATATCGAGAAGTTGGAGCGCTCCCAGTCAACGATTAGATAGGCTTCTTGAAGAAATGCTCGTCCCAATATATATTGAGTCTCATTCGCGACCCTTTTCAAGGGAAAGTATCGTGAATTATTCAAAGGGTAGCTGGCTACCAGATCAAAGCTAGCATATGGTAGAACTATGTCTACCGTCTGACCTCCCGACTCATAATTGCCAAGGGTGAAGGTGAAATTCACGTTTCGTGAGACCAGGCCCTCATGTAGAGTGTCATTGACGAGATACAGCTGGCTTGTATTATCCCAGGTCAATCCGAACGTTTTTTCAAATTTTAGACATGCTTCCAATGGGAGAGAGATGTACGGAACTGTCGAATCGACAAAGGCCAGGATACCAGAAGAAAGTAGACTCGTCTTGTTCTGAGAACTGTCGGTAGTTGTAATTGATTGCAGCCCTACCACGACATCTCGAGAGCTGTCATCGGCGAAGGTGAAGGATAAGTTATTAGCCATGAACCGGGAGACGTCGTACCCACCAAGGGTCAGGCTTCCAGTGACCTTTTTCAGACGATATGGGGCTCCCGCCGTATAACCGAATGAAACACTTGGTATCGATCCATTATGCTTCAGACTTGTGATATAACTCGGTACAGGGTCATTAAATCCCGAATAGTTCGTTGCTCTTGGGTTGAGGCCGAATATGCCCAAGTAAAAGGTGTCGGTGGCGGTAGCACCTAGAAGTTGGTGATCTAACGTTGGCCCGCCTGTACCTTGCGCGCCAACTCCAATGCTGTCAAACCCAAAGTCCCCTCTGTCATCAAGCTCCAGGTTCTGTCCCACGAGCAGTTTATAGTTGCCTTTGTCGACCCAAGTGGTCGACGAAGTATAGTTGAAAAGCCAGCCGCGAGACGAACCGCACTCGGGCGGGAATCCTGGAGGGCATCCCAGTGGAAGCACTACCAGAGTTTGCTGTGATGCAGTGGAAGGCAGAAGACGAACGTTTTGCGCCGGGTTTCCAATCCGCAAAGTGAAGGTGGACCAAGGACCATCATTACCGTCCCAATCTTGGCTTGGAAAAACGACAACAGGTGCTGGTGCTGTGAGTGCCCGGCCGACGAGGGCGGAGAAGTCGTGGTGACGGTACGCAAGGCAGAATCCCAACAGCGAGCAGCTGAAGGGAACAAGCGAGTTCGGTCTCATAGTGGAAAATAGACCGATAAAGAAAAGCGGGCCTCAAAAGATCAGCGAGCAGGAAAGCACATAACAAGGGAGGTCGCCAAGCTTTGACAGCGGAAGATTGAACATAGTTAACTTCTCGCGGAGAAGAAGGAAAGAGTTGATGGAGAGATGCACCTCATCGAAACGTAAAGAAAACGTCGGCAGCGAAATCATGTCCCACAATGTCGGTGTACATTATAGCGTGGCATAAAGCAGCCAAAACGCGGCCCTATGAGTAAGGGTTGAAGGTGTACAGTAATAAGCCATCTGGACTGCTGTTCTATCCGGACATCCGTCCAGAGTCTGGGCCCCAACACAACAGCCGTGCCACAATAGCAGCCCGCATGGAGCTGCATTGCAGTACGGCTGATAATCAGTAGTTGTAGGGGTAGAGTAACCCTTCTGAGTGATATATCGGATATGCGAGTCGAGGAGTGGTAGGGCAACGCCGCAAGGTGACAGCCAGTGTCTAGCAGCTGTGGCTCCGTTGATCACTCTCATTGCACCATGTAGTCAACCACATGTAAGGTATGCATAATGCACAAGGTTGGAGGCCGGACGGGGCAAAAGCGGGGTCTTTGAAGGAGAAAGTACTTCTGTCTACCTTATGCTTCCTTGACGTGACGTGACTTAGACTATGTACTTCCAACCTCGCTTCGCCTTCTTTTACATACACCGCCTCATACCATGCGCCCCATACAATCATCCCTGATAGGATACTGTCCTTATACCTTGAGCACGACGTCGGTCCAACTTCCTCATGCTCTTGCCCGCAGTTCGCCGTCTATTCAACCGCTATCTCGGGAAGCGGGGAAGTTCCAGCAGAGCCTCCAGCCCTGTAGCACGCTGAACCTCTGACTGTCAGTGATTGAGGACCTCAGCGCAGGAGGGACCAATGTGGACGCAGCTCAATCCACTTGCTTTTTCCAGGTGCCCCAACCAGTCGGAGCACTGCTTTCTTGTACTATCATGGACTTCATTGAGACCTTCCTGGGTGGTGCAGCGTGTGCACCCACACTTGGAGTTAAGCATGCATGGGATTCGTTCTGCCCTTGGGTGCTACCTCTTGGTGTTATATGCTTAGCTATGTCGCCAACGCATGCTTCTACCTTGTCGTTGAAGTCTTCAATTGCGCCGTTTATTATTGTCAAAAGATCACGTAGAATTTCCAGTCCGCCTTTTTTTGGTATCACGTTCGCACAGCTTTACGCTCTTTCTTGTTTCAAGCACTCGTGTGATTGAGTACCATGCTTCATTTGGCTGTCATTGTCGTACTGGCATCAATATTGCGTTTTTGTCTTGCAGGTGAGTCTGTCTCCGATCCTTTTGAGATGTCCGCTGATTGCCGATTCCAGCGCCAAAGTACTCAAGTCATCCAGCAAACACACCACGCCCTAAGTGGGCTTCCGCATATGCCCTGGAGAGGGATGCTCGCATCACTCCCCGGGCATTGATTCCCGTTGTAGATCAGGCATGTGGAGGACGCACAATGAACGTTCAGGATGCTGGCCTTTACTATTGGGATCCGGTATGTAATGCGTTCCACTGCACCCTGCGATTACCTTCGACGGTTGAGATACGGTGTTGCAGCAGGTGATGACTTACTGCGCGAAGTGTATCGCTGACGGCAGCTCAGTTGAAGTATACCTATACTGTCTCGTTCGGCAACATTTACGAATCTCCAGTCCCAACAACTGTTACAGGGATAGTGTTCTCTTCTAATCCAGCCCCCTTCTCCATTACCCAGGGTCCACTTGGCGCCGCGGCCACGGAAATCCTCAGCTATACACCCGGCATCAACTTCACAGTTCCTGTCTCCTCGACGCCCACAAACACGGTGACCTATACTAGCATAGACTCCTCCGGTATTAGTACATCAACGGAGATTGTCCCTATATATTCAATCTCGACCCTCAGTTCGTTCACGCCAACGCATGTGGTAGCTGGCGATAAGAATGGTGGACTCACAGCGTAAGCGCAAGCACAAGCACATTACAGTGGTCTATCTGAGCTGACGGTAATACTAGCACATTTCCCACACCGTACGTTTATTTCACAGGCTTCGAAATACGCGAAGCGCAAATCACCACAGTAAATGGCCTCGCTCAGTGCGTCACTACAACCACGTCCGTTCCACTTCCTACACCTGTATGGTCCGCATACGCGGGAGACCCACATACGGACTGGGCTGGGAAATCTCAAGTCAGCGGCCCTTTACCGACCGATCCCCCTTTATCGGATATGGCCAAGGCACTCGGGCACAGTGGGTTTGATGGGGGCACATTCATGGGTGTCCCAACGATGAGAGTCGCCGTTCTTGCTGAGGTGGCCGTTCCAGCAGCTCACACTGAACAGACAGACACAGAGTCCGGCTTAAACATACCAACTCTTCCCCCTGGTCCAATACTTAGCGCTGGGCTTCCATCAACCTCGCCACCCACTACAAGCAATGAACAAAGCAGCCAGGTTCTCATCAGGTCTGTTCACAGTGAAATATCTATAACCGGTTTCTACATAACCACCACGGTTCCCGCTATGGCAATCTCTGCCGGAAATCAGACTACTCTACCTTCATCAGCCACTACGCAGGAGACTCCTGGGTCGGTCCGCAGCGGAGTGCCTATGAATGGGTCCGACGTAACAATCTCTTCTTCGGCGTCGGCCAGCAGTAGCGCCGCTCAGTCTCCGGCATCCACCACACAGACTTCCGAATCTTCGTCTGCCAGCGCATCTTCTCAGCCATCGGTTTCTTCCATCACACCCCCAACATCAGCTCCTCCGACTATACAGCAATCCCCAATATCGTCAGCTTTACCTGTGATGCCATCTTCAAACATTGCGTTGAATTCGTCTTCTGTCTCTGAGCAATCTGTGAACTCGCCGGCTCCCGGATCTCCCATCCCTATTACGATACTGACTATTGGCTCGCGAACAATAACCGCAAACGAAGTTTCTCAACTTGCGGTGAACAGCACTGCAACGCTCGTTCCTGGAGGTCCAGCCGTGACTGTTTCGGGGACCCCAGTCTCTCTGGCTGCATCAGCCAGCGCCATCATTGTTGCAGGCAGTACAGCGCAGCTATCTCCAGTGCCGGTCACAGAAGTCTTATTGCCCCCTCCGGTCACGATTGGGACTCAAGTCGTTACGGCGAATTCCGCCTCTGCATTCCTTATTGGGGGCCAGACGCTGGTACCGGGTGGTTCAGCCTTAACGGTTTCAGGGGTCCCGGTCTCTTTGGCTTCATCGGCCAGCGCCATAATCGTTGAAGGCAGTACAGCCGCGCTATCTCCAGCGCTGGCCTTGACGGTCACAGGAACTCTATTGCCCCCTTCGATCACTGTTTTCAATACAATCATCACCGCTAATGCCGCCTCTGCATTCATCATTGAAAGTCAGACACTGATTCCAGGTGGTTCAGCCCTTACAATTTATGGAACACCGATTTCTCTCGCTCCGAGCGCCTCAACGATCGTGATTGGAAGCAGCGAGTTCCCTATACAACCATCAATTGCTCGAATAACACCCGCACCGTCTATTACTTTTGGAGGTTCCGTGATCACCGCAGGTGCCTCTTCTATTTTTATAGTAGCAGGCCAAACACTCGTCCCGGGAGGCAGCGCAATCACCATCAGCGGCACGGTACTAAGCTTGGCACCATCGGCAACGAATGTGGTAGTTGGACCGAAAACGGTTATGGTTGGAGCAAGTACGGTGGTGGTTGGACCGAGTACGATAATGCTAGGACCGAAAGTGCCCAGCACGGTTTATGTGACGGGCACAAGGCCTGCGGAGTCTGGACTGGTGAGTAATGGCGCGCAGAGAATAAGCATGAGTACACTTTCGTTGAGCTGGGTAGTTTCCTTGGGTGTTTTGGTAGTCTGCTCATGGTTATGATCTTGGACTGCGTGATTTGGGAAAAGGGGCCTGCAAGGCGGGCTTTCTACCATTGTCTGATAGTCAGCGGTACCTAGGTGCTAAAGTCGAGGAAATTAATCTTAATCAATACCAATAGACTACTATTATGCAAAGCAATTTATCTATTCGTCTGCACTTCCACTCGTAGCGCAATTGCCCTCCAAGCCTTCTGCATCACGGTACAAATCCCGCCCACCGTACCCAAACCCCTCGTAATTCACCCCACCGTAGAGTACACCTGCATATATGCAAGCAAGTAAACCTCCAGCAAGTCAACAACCTCAGTGCCTACATCAAACTCACACAGCCCTCACGACTCCTCCGAACCTAACCCTCCCTACCCATTCTACCAGCACGAACATAAGATGAACATCAAGTACCCTCTCCTACCTCCTAGCCCCAACCTTGGCGTGACACTCACTAACTTCCTGGTGTTTGTGTTACAGAGTCCGTACCCTAACAGGCAAGGAAATCGAACTTGACATCGAGCCGGAAAACAAGGTACGTCTTTTACCTCCCTACCTCACAACCTGCCCATATGTCCACCTCACACCTTTTCCTCTCTCCCATAACTCTGCTCATTCACTCGGACACCACCAGCACCACACCGTCTTCAAAGTCGGGCGAAACGGACGAGTCGAGCTGAGTCAAATAACTAATCGTATGTGGTGGGGAGGATAGGTATCACGAATCAAAGAACGGGTCGAAGAAAAAGAAGGCATCCCACCCGTCCAGCAACGGCTCATCTTCGGAGGGAAACAAATGTAACCCTCCTCTCCCCATTCGAAATCCCGGCTTTATTTCCTATCCTCCATTCTTCCTAACCACCATTACTTCCCTCCTCCCCTCAATTTTCTGCCACAGATCACCACTCAAAGGATCTTGCCTACAAGTTTTGGACTTTGGAGGTTATGAAGGAGGAGGTGGACGTTATGGAGGACATGGAGAGAGGAGAGGAGATGAGAGAGTACAAGGCGCTGATCACACGATGGTGTTACAGGGCCGACGACAAAACAGCCTCGGAATATAACCTCGAGGGAGGAGCGACGCTGCATTTGGTCCTTGCGCTGAGGGGGGGTTTACAATAAACAATAACTCGCCATTTCCGAGTACTCGTACCTGTTTGGAGAGGGAGAAGGGGTTTCCCATGGAAAAGGGAAGGAGACGGGGAGGGATGGGAGGGTTTGTATGCGTGGGCGATCGATAGATAGTCGGTCTGGCGTCCTGTTATGCTGAAACGATGGTATGAAGGGTAAATAGAGAGAGCGGCGTATCTACGAATTGAAAGAGAATTTGGTACCAGGTGGTTGACGGTGAGAGATAGTGAGGGTGATGGCACGCTTCTAGATCGGTTATTCAAGTGTACCTGTGCTGCTCGAAAGGCCGGTAGGGACGAATCTATACGCCCCCATAAGATACCGCCAATATTGACCCATCTAATGATCATGTAAATAACCATAGCGCCCTTTACATGCCCCGAGCAAATGAGAAATATCGAAGAAGACCCGTTACTATGCTACTTTCCGTCTCTTCGCACGCATCAAAGGATCTACCGCCACCTTTCCATTCTCCGGCGGCCCTGGACTCGATCTCGCTTTCAGTCTCGGTGCTTTGTAGGCAGCGCTTGGGAACGACGTCTCTCGATCGGAAGATGCGAATGTTGATCTATCACCTGTGCGCAGAAGGTGGACGTATTCTGCGGTCGGCATGTTGATGAGGACGAAGAAACAGGAGTGCCTGTGTTGTCTCTCTTGGTAGCGCTGCTGCTTGGTGTGGTGAACGCCTTCAGCCTTCGTTCGCGTTCTGTGTCGGTTGTGCCAGTTGTGGTTGGTGCTTTTGAGGTTGAGGCAACGCTGCTCTTCCTGGGTGCAAAGATCATTGGCGGCTTCGGTGTATGGTTCAGGTAACTTGGTGTAGTTGGCTTCTTGTGTTCGTCCAACAGGCCTTGAGGAGCGTTTCGGACTTGAGTTGCTTTGTTATTGAGTTTGTGCGTCGGGGTAGCTAGGATAGTTTTCCTGACGCTGAAAAGGCTCATCTCGCGGGCTTCTCGTCGCGCCTTTTCCAACACGCCTTTGCCTGTGAGGACTTTCGTCTTGGAGCCAGAAGTGAAACTTAACGTAGAAGAGTTGCCGCTTCCTCCTGCCGTTGTCCTTGTTCGCCCTCCTTCCACTCGCATACCTCCCATCCTAGGCAATCTCGGAACAGTCCGCGGATCTACTACCTTGGATGTATGCTTGGCTCTCTCGGATTTGATGCCATCTAAAGCTGCCTTGAGGATCCCTGCATCTTTGTCGACTTCTGCTTGGTTCTCCGCCCGGAGTTTGGTGTAGACTTTGTACCAGTTCTTGGGGTTCTTTGGTTCGTGGGGTTTGTTCTCCCATCCAGGGATGTCGCGTCTGATGAATTCTCTCCAGATCTCGGCGTCAACGCCACAAAGTTGTGGGGAAGCTTTCTCGAGTTCTCTCTACGGTCATTCATCAGCATAGAGCTCCAAGAAGGTTCAACACTTATAGACTTACCAGTTGGTCTGGGTTTTCGAGCTTAATTAGGACTTGACGGATGAGCTCGTAAGGGATGTCTCCGACGTCTGTGATGGCTAGGCGATTTGGTTAGCATAGTGTAGTAATTAGTAGTTGTCTTACTTACATTTGATGTTCTTTATGCAAGCCTGCCTTGCATAGTAGTAGAGCGGTAAAGCTGGCATCTTGATCAGTGTCAAACATTAGGGGAGAAGCAGGTCGCCGTTCTTGCGTCCGAGGGATGGTGGTATTATCTCATCTTAGAAGTAGGAAGTAGTAAGTGTAAATAAGGTCAATGTGTTGATGAATGAACGTAGGCTTGTTCATTGACTGCTGCTAAAGAGGCCTAGCGCCGGCGGGATGTTTGCCGATCCGGCGCTACGAACCTCCAGGAACCAATCCGAGAAAGTCAATCAACGACAAGTTCTACACATCGCTAGCCCTACTGTTGAGTCATTCCTAGGACTGCAACTGTTCATATCATGACGTCCTACGCACTTCTTGATCAGGCCGAAGAAGGTATCTCAAGTACCCCAACTGCTACAGACTTTTGTTGGATAGTTTGATCAAGCCTCAAGTTACTAATATGTCAAATCTGCACAGATGCCCTCCACAAGTCACGCCTCCTTAACGTTGAAGAGAAGCCTTTTAAACGTATCACGAAGCGCCTTCTGACACCAAATTCCCTGATCACGACGCCTCCAACTCATCTACCCACACCACCGCCTGATGCCTCTGCAGCCGACGAAGCAGCAGCAGCTTTCGAATCCGACCACCAAAGGCAACTGGAAGAACGTCGACAATGGCGTGAAGACGTTCTCCTCGACTTTGCTGCGTTCGAGAGTAGCATCGCACGTATACAGTTCCTACGCACAAGCAATGAGAAGGAACGCGAGCGATACGCAGCGAAGAAGCTGAAGATCCAAGCGACAGCGCAGGCGGTGAGAGAGAACACTGTTGAGTTAAGAGTGCAGCTTGAGGAGGCGCAGAAAACATTGGCATTGAGAAAGACGTACGATGAGCTGGCGGAGAAGATAACAAACAATCGCTTGCTGCGACCGAGGGAAGATCAGCATGCGAATCTCGACAAGCTCAATGCGGAGATAGTCGATCTCGAGACGGAGAGCAGAGACTATGCGCGGACGTGGTCAGAGCGGAGAGAGCAGTTTGGGAGGATTGTGGAGGAGGGCACGCAGTTACGGCGCTTGATTAGGGACGAGAAGGAGGAGGTGGAGAGGAGGGAAGGGATGGAAGAAAGGGAGGAAGGCGAAGAAGGAGAAGTAGGCTCACAGAGGGGTAGGAGCAGCACAGTTGGCACGCCGAGGCCTGACGCTGGTGGGGTCACGCCTATACGTATGGTTCAGGATAGTGAGGGATTGACGCCAAGTGGACTTAATGTGGATAAGCAAAGGACGCCGAGAGGTCATTCTCATTTGAGAGGAAGCCGAGCGTCTACGCCAGCAAGAGAGGAAGAGGGGTCCCAAGCTGGGGTGGACGAGGATACAACTATGGCTGAAGATGGTGAAATGACGGCAGATGATGTCGTGACGGCGGCTGTCTCGCACGCACAGCCAGCACCACGCGAGCCTAGCGATTCACAACTGATTGAGGCGGCAGACGATATGGTAGCAGCCCCTCCAGAAGGCTTGATTGACGCGAACGATGAGAAGGAAGAAGAAGAGGAGGACGAAGGAACAGTCCAGGAGAGCGGAGGCGACAACATGGACACTACATAGTCTATTACTTGACCGTGTCTTTTAAGATGACTGCAGCTGCATCCGAAATAAGCGTCTGGCGTCATGGTGTCTGGCTGATTAGTTATCGCTGCCCCAGCTAGGCAATTCGAAATGCAAGTATAGCAAATATACGTAGAATTCCGGGTATCATTATCGTAGATTATGCAATCTCTCTGGAGCTCGTCTTTGCCTGAGCAACGGCCGCCTTCGCTTTTGTAATCTCCTCCACATCACCCTCCTTCCCCGACTCCTTTATGGCCTCCTACATCCTCTATTAGCTGCATGTACCCAACCAGCCCATTCCCGTTACCATCAATGGACCATACCAATTGATTCTCCAGCTTAGCCGTCGCATCAGCTATTCTTTGCCTTAATGGTGGGAATACAGCCTTTGTCTCTTCCACCGCTTTCCTCTATCAACAAAAATTCACGTCAGCCCTCCATAGCGAACGCACCACATGCAAGAACATGTGCTGCATATCACATAGGACACACCTCCTGCTTGAGTTGAAACTCGGCATTCTCATCACCAGTCTCGTTCTGTAGCTTCTGTATCCGCGCCTCTTGCTGCTGGAGCTCTTTGTGGTAGGACACTTCTTCTTTGACTAGGCGGAGAACGGAGGATGTGGCGATCGAGAGTTGGGAGGGTGGCGGCATTTTGTTGCCGTAGTATCTGAAGTGGTGGGTTGGCTGATGCTACTTAATGATTTGGGACAATTGTTGTTGTTTCGTCGAAAACAAGGGTTGCCCCACGTTGATAATGCGCTTATCGATTAGGTCCCCGCGTCTAACGCTTCATACATACAAATACTACCCTACATCAACCCTACGTACTATTAAGTCTTGAATCCTGCCTGGAGAGCTTCGCAAGCCCACGATGGTGACTTGAGATTTGTTGTCAGCCGAGTCTCGACTCTCGAGAATGATCTCATTCAACGAGGGCCGAATCCCAGGCGTTCAGAAGCCTGCAAGCAAAAGTACAACGACTCCAATGCTTCGTGAAAACACTTGAGACAACACAAAGTAACCTCTTTGTACCATGACAATCATAAGGTCTTTTAATCATCAAGTTGCAACATTGGGAGTCCGAATTGGATGTTCGAATTGTTGGGAGCAGTGATATAGTACACTGTTGGGTGCAGTACGATTTGGTCCCTAGGAGGAAACACTGCTGTGCCGCAGTTGTGCCTAGGTACGAAGAAGGATTTGCCTAGCCATAAGAACTGGATCGTTCTGTGCAATGCGGTGGCATACGCCTTCAACCTGATATCCGTGAAGGAATTCGGTTTCTTTAATCACAGATATAGTTAAGTCGGCTGAGTCCAAGAGTAACCTTCGATATACATATAATCGATGCTGATGTTGTATCAGAGATTCGCTCGGCCAGTCACTGGGAAACCCGCTATACCGTCGCGGCCGTTACTGGACCACATTAAAACCCTCTGCGAAGATGGTAACCTTCAGCAGACCCGAGAATTGCTCACCAATGATATTCACAGATTGACTAAAGACGACTTGGTCACTCTCTGCCAATGCTCAATCTCCAAGTATGAGACAGCCAGGCGCTGCGTCAACATTCCTTGTGACACGCTTCTCTACTACGAGCTTGCGACGTTAGCTTGCGAATGCAATCAAGTGGATATCTTCGAGTATCTATGGGAAACCTACTCAGCTCCCAGATGTTGGGGAGTCAGTGGGCGATGGACTTTATCAGCAGCCGTTAATGCCTCCAGCCGACTCTATGAAAGCTTGCTGGCCAAGGATCCAGAAATTATCGGCGATATAGAAGAGCGTGGGCCGACTTCGATCAGTGCTGCTCTAGATTGCGGGGAGCTAGAATTCATCGATTGTATGCTTAGCAAGGGCGTTGATATCAATCTGGGCTTTCCGACCGGAAATCCTCTCGAAACCGCGGCCCTCGCGGACACTGATGAAAGTATGTCTCGATATGTTACGACCATGTATCTTCTGACATGTATGGATCAGCGGCTATGCAACAGACACGCTTCTGCATCGAGCGCGGCGCCACCGTTCGAGGATCCGGAGCACTTCGGTATGCAGCCGCCGAGGGCAGACTGGAACTCGTACGTTACCTCTACACCCACGAAGCTGACATAGATGATGTGGATGCCGACTATCACAATCGCGGATCCTCGTTGACCGAAGCTTCGATTGAAGGCCATGCAGATGTCGTCGATTTCTTGCTAAAGCACGGCGCGAACACCAGATTTCTAGATCATCGTGGCGACACGCTATTGATGCTGGCCAAGACGGCCAAGTATAAGAAAGTCATTGATCTGCTACAGAAATATGAAGACCAGCAGAGCACAATTTGAGTACCTTTATCCTGGGCAATTCGATTCTGACATCGGGATATGAATTTCACCATGCGGAACCTGCACTATTACCGCAATTCGATTGTGTATCTACGTAAACTGTCAAGTATGAGCTATTGACTGACATACTGTAATCATAGTGATGCGGTCTAAAGAATGACGGCTGTAACCTCGCCCTCCTAACCTCAAGGAAAGTCTAGAACCAGCTGCTGAGCGCTACCACAATCTTGCATCATCACCTCTGCAAAACACCCCTTCAAACGCCCAGGGTGTTCAACAGCTGTCTCAGCAGAGTGGCTCATAAAGCCGCTCTCTCGCCCGCCCCAGGACTTCATAAACACCAGTACACCAGTTGCCCCTTCAGCTCTGCGGTAGTTCTGTCGTAGACTTCATCCTTGTCCTAGGTTATCAAGCGTGCTTGAGTGGACTACAGTAGTATCGGACCGCTGCGTGCGTATCCATGGGCGCGGTGGTGTTGTTCGCTAGTAGGGCGGATTCGAGGGGCGTGTCTTTGAAGCGGAACACTGCTCTACAGGTCGGAGGCTTTACGCCGGAGAGGAATGAGAGGGATGAGAGGGTGTTGATGAGGAGGGGTGTTGTAGCAGAACTGCCATGCATCTTTGCAAAGGCGCCCCTGACATGAGCAGAAAATACAGCATAGGGTTTCAGTAGGTAAAGGACTTGTTATGCCTTGGCTCGCATTGAATGTGTTGAAGTCTAGTTGTGATCGTGATGCATTGAAAGGAAACAAGAGTAGTATTCGAATAACTTTTAAACACTTCTATTACTGTGGCCTACATTGCCATTCATCCGATCATACGAAGCACCGGACCCCGCGCCTTCACTGGCTTGAGGGTCGCCATTCACAGACTGCCGTTTCCGACCTTCCTCCCTATTCTCTTCGTCTTCGGGACCAGGCCTCGTTATCGAGTACGTCCCTGCAGAAGTGGTAGTTCTTTGCCCTGACTGCTGCATCTTCTCCAGCCGAATCATCGACTCACTCTTCTTTTCCTCCCCATCCTCCTTCTGTTTGCCCTCATTATTCGGCCCGCGCTCATCCTCGGACAGCCAGCCCTCCAGTCCCGGCGCATAGAACAGCTCTCCCTTCCAGAACCCTTTGTACACGGTCCCCACCGCACAGAGCAGCCAGAGCAGTATGATAGCCATCGTACACGTAGCCGCCCATCCCTTTAATCCATCGTTTCGGAGATCTTTCGAGATAACTGACAGCGCGTTGGCGTAAGTACCGAAAGGGAACGTAAACCCCCAAAAGCCGATATTGAATTTCTTAGGGATGCGGAAGATGACGAAGCTGAATGCTTCGACGAGCCAGAACGTAGCGTGGCCGATAAGGAACAGGCCGGCTATTATGCCCATCCAGTGGACCGCCTCGGCAAGTGCTAGGATCGTCTCTCGCGATAGTGGGGGTGGAGAAGATTGGGTAGCCGCGAAGTCGGTCTTTTTGAGAAAGTTGGAGAGAAAGATTGCCTGGGTGTGAATGGAAAAAGAGCCTTGGCCAAGCGGCCCTAGGGGGATGAAGCATGAGACTATTGCAGCACGCGCTGGTACTTTGCATGCCATGAGGCGCCAGAAGTATATAGTCAGTACCATGAAGGAGATGCATTGGCCGGCTGACCACATGAAGAAGCAGACGACTAAGACGGCGATGTTATTGGGATAATTTAGGTATGGGAGCAACGCGGAGCCGGTTGCGGAAGTGACAACTAGGGGGACGAAAGAGAGAAGCCATCTGATGCAAAAAATCAGCCTCGAATTCGGCACAAAGATATCATTCGGAGAGAACTCACACGCCTGTTATAGTCTCAAGCTTATGGGGATCCTGTTTCGTGAACATTACGAAGACCGCACCTAAGCTGACTCCAAGAGTCATGGCCGTCGATATCCAGAAAAATACATATGCCACCCATACTGCCGATTCTTTGTGGTGGTAGATAAGTATCAGTCCAACGATGATGGTGTCAAATCCCATTGGTATGGCGCCCAAGTAATTCGACTGCGAAAAGTCCTCCAAGGTCGATTTGATAAGGACGGGATACCAAATATAACGTGTGATAAAGAAAACTGTGAAAAGCGAGAAGAGGATTATATTCAATATCTGGGGCTGTTCTTAGCAGTTTTCGACTGGAAGCACAGGAAGAGTACAGTGTACATACCCAAAAGCAATATCCAAGAGTCTTCAACCATTCAGCCGGATATGGAAAGTTGAAGAGCAGCTGAGTGATGATACCAGTCCCCATCGTCACGGTGAACCACGACGGCGTGAAATTGATGATCCGCTCCCTCCAATGCCATCCTGTGGTCCAAACTTCGAGCACGGATTTGCTTGGGGTTGGAAGCTTCCCCATAGTGACAGGACTCGACGAACAGTGTACGCGCCCCAGCAACGAAGTTACGTTTAGCCAAGAACTCCCGCATAAAAAGGTAAGCCATCCTGGAACGACGTTGACGTCGCCGTCAGATTATTAACTTCCGGCAGTAGAATGCCGGTAATGAGATCCGGTTGCGCCGGTTGGCATCGTCGAAGGCTAGCACTAACATACTTACGTAAGTCTTACCACCTAGTCTCGCGTTTAGTTCTGCCACTCACGATGCACAAGCGGACAACTTGGACTGAGGCGACGATGTCAACAATAAAGGGCAACACGGTGCTAGTTGCAATAAGCACGCAGCAGTATCTGGTGAACAGCACCTTCAAATTCAAAATCGCAACCCGAGACAACATTTTGATTCAATACTCGTTGTCCATCATGTTCATTCAAGTAGCTGACATTGCAAGAGGACTCTGTCAAATCTGATCTCTAGAAGATCTCACGCAGCAGCACTTTAAGAAACCCATCCCGCTTGGCCGCCGCCTTCGGAAAGACCTTATTCGTCTCCTGTGTATAGGTCCGCAAAGCCCTGTAGGACGAAAACCTGTGCACCGCTGTGCCGGCACGGCGGCAGTCGATTAAGTCAACGATGTTCACGTGGAATGTCTTCATTGCCTTCAAATCCAACGTTAACAATGACCGTACCAATAGGATAAACTCTCTCGTACCTTTTTGCACTGTGTGATCGATGATGGTATTGGAGTGATACCGATCTCAGCGCTCAGAGCTTGCCATACCTCTAAGCTGCTTGTCTCTGTTCCCCACTGTGTCTCGAACTCTTCGATAAAGCATCGTCGTTGATTCTTCGTGTAGGTTTTGGTCCCTGGTTTCCACTGTCTTTCAACAGCTAAACGGGAGAACTCTTCCGCCAGGAGCGCGGTTGGATTAGGCTCAAAACCCTCAAATGAACCAAAGAAAGTAGAGCGTGGCATATTGGATATACCTTCGGGGAACTCAGAATGCCGATGATCTAAGGGTCCCGTAGAGAAGACGGACGCTGCGTATTTCAGCGGTGTTTCTTTGATGTCCCCTGCCTTAGGTTGCACAAGGAAAGACGCAGCTTACCGTGCAATAGGTAAGATGAGATGCGAGAAATATCGACAAACAGAAACATCCCTAAAGCATGGATGTGCACATCGGGGAGTTCTCAGGCAGAGCCTTCATCTGCGATAATTGGACCTCCCCATGACAGCTGCTCCATCCTAGTATCTCCAGAGGATATCGTGTATACAGAAGATCGCTGGAAGACGACTTGTGTCAAATGTAGGTCTCAGTCTTGATCAGCTTCATTTTCAGGCTCTCTTGACGTGCTAATAGTCGGTCACACGCAGAAATCGACATATTGTATTCGATCTCGACATCATGCCAGAAGTATATGGGATCATTGTCCCAGTAGCATCCCCAGCGTTTCAGATTTTGGAGCTGCAAGAACGGATGCGTCTGTGGTTCTTCAACAAGGACGTCGAAGAAGAGCTTCTCAGCAATCCATGGACTGGCGAAGTCAACACTGAGTTCGTTGAGTTGTTCGCATTGTGCAAGTAATTGGAATGTTTGCTCTACCTGAGCCATCCGGTTGATGCTGAGGTACACTCGTTTAAGTAACCTAAGAACTTGAGGACAATTCTTCTTGATGAATGTTGCGAAGTCGAAGTTGCCGGCGCTCCAGCTATGAATTACGTTTGCAGTATAGGGTACGATGCACGCTTCGGGGTGTATCTGGCGACAAGTTCGAAGGAGAGGGAAATGCCCATGCTTCAAAACGGGATGTCCATTCTTGCAGTCCTCATGATCATGGCTGGTACCATCGATTCCATCCTTCCAGCCCTCTGGCAAAGCACAAACAACCCATTGTGCGCCTCTACTAAGGGCCATGGGACGGACTATGGACTTGATGTGATAGACCTCTCCACCCAGGACCCATTCGTAGGTTCTGAGCCTCAATTCAGCTGGTAGGCGCAACAGAGGAGAGGACATGTGGTTGGATGTTTCGGAGTCTGTCATTTTCTTTGCCGTAGTCAATAGTGATTAGGCCCTTCAAGGTTTCTGCGCTCAATCAGTATCAACACTTCATACTTCTACACGTAGGTAGATCTACGATGGACTTGCATTGATAACTTTCGACCTTCCACAGCCCTATTTTTAACCAAAAACAATGATTAAATCGACGTCCGTAATCTGAGACGATGGTTTGAGGTGGTCTTTTGTATTGACGCGGTAAATTGGAAATCGGAATGTTCAATGACCTCAACTAAGCCTCAAGAGCTGTCATAAATTGATAGGGCTTAGCGAACTATTCTGAGTTAAAGGTTCAGTACTTACAGTCTGCGCATCTTCAACGATATGGAAGTTAGCAAATGATACTAATTGAAGGATTCACCTGCGGGATCTCTACTTTCTTTCTGAGTAGATGAGTCACAGCAGAATGGAGGCTACTACGCCAGAAGGCCCGGACCCCGACCTCGAAGCGCAAATGATCCTCCTCGCTGCCTCACAACACAACCTGGAAACCCTGCGCACACTCCTCCGTACCGGTTCTGCGAACGTACAAGATCCTGAAACTGGCTATACGCCTTTACATGCAGCTATTGCAGCTTGCGCGCCTGAAGATGGGACCTCTGCAGCGAATGGCGAAGCTCATACCAATGGATATTTGAGTGGATATCTAAACGGCGAAGCCACGAATGGCGATGTCGAAGCTGTTGAAGGGGATGAGGGGATGGAGATCGTCAAGAAGACGTTGAAGCTGCTGTTGCAGAATGGAGCGATCTGGAACGATCTAGATAAGAAGAACGAAACGCCTGGGTGTATCGCGTGGAGATCTGGGCTGAAGGAGCTCTACGAGATAATGGTAGATGCGGGTGTGAGGGCAGAAATGCTGCTAAATCGGCTAGACGGATACGAGCCGCTTGTTGATGATGGTGACGAGGAGGACGAAGAGGAAGAAAGGGAAGTAGAAGATACTGGAACCACCGACGGAGAAGCTCAGCGGCATACTGGCGGTATCGTGCCCGAGATTTTGCCTGCAGAGGAGGCTAGAACGGCACCTATAGAAGACGAGACAAAAGCAGATGTCAACAGCGCAGACTACCTCCAGTCCGACCTCACATATTTAGATGATCGGTTACTGGACGAAGACAAGAACGGCGTGATGATGGCATGGGAAACCGGGATCATGAAGAGGACCGCAGATCTTCTCCTACCTCATGAGGACCTTCGTGTACTCAATATAGGACACGGTATGGGTATCATCGACAACTTCTTTCAATCAAGATCGCCAACGTCACATCATATCGTTGAGGCTCATCCTACCGTCCTTGCAGATATGAAGAGAAATGGATGGTATGACAAATCAGGTGTTACCATCCACGAAGGAAAGTGGCAGGATGTACTCCCTAAGCTAATCGAAGAGGGTACAATGTTCAATGCAATCTACTTTGACACGTTCGCGGAAGAATACAAAGCCCTGCGCGACTTCTTCAATGAGTATGTGATTGGCCTACTGGATGAGGGAGGAAAGTGGGGGTTCTTCAACGGCCTGGGTGCAGACAGGCAAGTGTGCTACGATGTCTACACTAAAGTTGTAGAGATGGATCTTTTTGAAGCAGGCTTCGATACCGAATGGGAAACGCTCGATGTGCCGGACCTAGAGAAAAATGAGGAGTGGAAGGGAGTGAGGAGAAGATACTGGACGCTTGAGAAGTACAAGCTACCTATATGTACCTTTATCGGCTAAATGCCCGTCATCGGTGGACGAACAAGTATTGATTGGTAGGCTGGAGAGCTTCGCCTGAGCCAGAAGAGCATGGACGAAATGGGATCATGCGTCGCGGTGTCCCCGTTTCCGTGAAAGGTACCAACGGCGGAGTGTTCACGCTCGTCAGTCTTGTGGTTGTTGTAAGGGTAAGCATAATAGTCACCTTCCGATGGCCTATTCTTAGGCCTGACACAGGACTCTTTGTATATACTGACTACTGTCTTCCAGATCGCTTATACAGAAGAAGGCGTACTTATGTCCGCTACATACTATCGCATCCAAAGCACTCATGCTCTGAATCTCTTTAGCTGCACGGGCAAGAAAGAGATGATTCTGCGATTCCGCAATAACTTGTTTGGCGAGATGCCATTCGTACCGCTCTTGTTGGACTTGGCCTTGGCTTCGACCTCCTAAAAATAGAGTACAGCATACTCGCCGAGGCCTTTAAATCCGATCTCAGAACCGACGAAGCTTGGGCATATACCCTCTCAAAGACTTGCTCGGTTCTCCCGTGTCATCGGTCTTCGTTCATCGACGTTATTGAGCCTCTAGCCCTATGGAGCCCCAACAGCAGGTCTGCTGCCATCGCTTTTCCGATTGCTATGTTGCAACCTCATCATCATGGCACACCGTCCCGCATTAGATAGCAGCGAAAGTTATTCCCGGTGGAGACCTATAATGGCAGCGGCGCTTCTGTATATGCTTTCTCCCAACGCTACCGCCCTGCCGTGGTTTTATGCCTCCGGCTCTTCCTTTATCTTACTTCTATCTTTCTCCTTGGTTGCTACCCAGGATACAGTTGGTGATCGTCTCGAACCATGTCTTTAGGAGGTTCACTACAACCTGATGACGTGAAGCGCACACGGAGAGGGCACGTTGCGGTAACATTTCTCAGATACTCCGTTGGAGTGTCCTCCAGCTACGAGTTATATTTCGCACTTGCTCTGAATTCGGACGAAGCCATTAATAAGACCTGCCTTTTAACCTCTCCTCCATCTATAGACTATCTGAGAAACCCCTTTATACCCCACGTATACTGTATATCAGAAACCTAGCCCTGACAACCTGAAACTCCTCAACGTACCCAAGATCACGAGCACAATCACCAACCCGGAATCAGCCCATTACTCGCCACACTCTCCTCATCCAGCACCTTCCGCGCGCCCTCCGCTCCCACAACAGGCAACCTCTTCGCTCCTTTCGGGGCTAGTTTCGGATCTAGAAGGCCTATTTGGACGAGGACTGTTGCTTGGTCCCAATCTATGTTGGTAGCAGTAGTTAGATTGGTTCTGAGATTTCGGGTTTATGGATTGGGGGAGAGGAGTGGAAGGGGGTCTTACAGATGTGCTCGTGGTAGAGCTTGCCTCCTATCTCCGGGTATCTTGTTAGTCACCATAGCTTCGCAGAGAAAGGGGGATGCGATGTAGGGCACATGCCTCGTATACACACGATACTCACCAACGCCACCTCCACCTCCTTATTCGTAGGCTCGACTCCCGGTAACAGCCACGGGATCTCCTACACTCGGAAAAAGAATTCCTTAGCTCAACACGGTTTGCAGCTGCAGCGGAAGGCGAGGATGTGTAGCTGACATACCTGCGTGTGCCGAAACGTCACATACATCTCATCAACCACTCGATCCGTGCCGATGGTCCGACTAAGGAGCCGGATATTCAAGGAGGGAGGATTGCGCGAGATGAAAAAATCCTTGTAGAAGCGGTGCAGGTCCTTGTAGCCGATGCCGCCGGTGAGGGTTGGGATGTGGTTTACGTAGGGTTGACGGACCATGGTGGACATTGTTGCGTTGACGTCTTTGGTCTGGAACTCGACTAGCAGTATCAACCCTCTCTGTCAGTATAAGAACCCCCGCAGCGATAGAAGTAGAGCAAGTCGGGAATTGGGAGGACCCACGCGCCAAATGCTTCTCCCACACCCCCTCCAAATCCACTTCAATGCCAAACCCCTTCCTCACAGCATCCAGCGTCCGGCTCCACGCCAGACTCGCAGAAACCTTATCGTACTCCTCTAGATCCGTCTCCGCGAACCCTGTCTCCGCGTGCGGATACATATACGAGGCCCATTTCGGCGAGGATTTGTTCTTCTTGCCGGCGAGATGGGCTAGGACTCTAACGCTAGGTGGGAAGCCGGCGTTGACGTTGGGGAGGGCGGTGGGATAGTAGGCGACTAGGGTGCAGAGTTTGGGCATAGGCTTGATGCAGGCTTCGAGGGTGAGGGCGGCGGCTTCGCCGTATGCTGGTTGGAGGGAACAGCGTTAGCATGGGTTCTGGTAGAGTGTAATAGAGGAGTTTGAGAGCGCAGTCGCGGACCCACGATTGCATATTTCTCGCCAAGGTCTAGAGGGTCTGCTAGGTGGGATAATCGATTCCTGAAGGCCTTCTTGTCGCCGTCAAAGGGCATGTATGTTACGTCATAGCCTTCGTCTTTGAAGTTTCGGATGATGGTGTCGTCGAAGTCGTCGGTGTCTGCTATTAGCACGAGCCGCGGGGCCGCCATGTCCCAGCTGAATTTCATTTACTTTGCAATAAACTAGGGTTGGTGGTTGGTAAGGTAGGTATTCAATAATGCGTGTGATAAGAGGCATTGCGAACGTCATTTCCTGCCGACCTTCAACTCAAACACAGCTGAGCACAACCCCAGCTCACGATAATGTAACCGCAATGTTTCATCATATGTACAATACAGATAAAGTAGCAGTTTCAATTAAATATGATACCTCCATCGATAATCAAGGTCTGCCCGGTCATATAATCACTATCCGGCCCTGCCAAGAAGCTCACCGTCTTGCTCACATCTTCCGGCACACTCGTCCTGCCCAGGGCGATCAATTCACTACTATACTTCTTGATCGACTCGCCCTTCGGAACACCGCGCATTTCGCCCAGCTTCTCGTCGATCAGGTCCCACATCGCTGTGCCGACTATGCCAGGCGCGTAAGCGTTTACAGTGATCTTGTGGGTGGCCATTTCCATGGCGAAGGCTTGGGTAAGGCCACGTACGGCCCATTTGCTGGCGCTGTAGTGCGAGAGCAGAGCGAAGGGTTTGAACGCGACGATGCTGTGGACAACAAGACTCAGTACTGCTCGAGTTGGCCGAACGACGTGGCTTTACCTAGCGGCGCCAATGATCTTCCCGGGGGTCTCCTGCTTGATAAACTGCCTCGCCGCGCTCGAGTAGCAATTGAAGACGCCGAAAAAGTTGACATCGAACATGCGACGGACATCTTCTTCCGTGAGGTCTAATAGCGCTTTGACTTGAGCAATGCCAGCATTCGCAACCATAACGTTCAAAGGGCCCAGAGTGTCGACGGATTTCTGGATCATGCCCTCGACTTCTTTCAAGCTCGTCACGTCCGCTACCACCCCTATAGCCTTTTGGCCTAAGCCTTCGACTTCTTTGACAACCTGAAGGAGTGAGCCAAAGCAGACCATCTTGGGTCGTCTATTCTCGAGCCTACCTCATCGACGCCTTTGGAGTTCGCCTGGACGTCGTTAATGCAAACGTCGAAACCATCCTCTGCAAGTCGAATGGCGATAGCCTTGCCTCTGTTCCGCGCCCCTGGTCAGCAATGACAACAAGCAAAAGGGGAGCCGAGACTAACATGCCGCGGCTGGATCCCGTGACAATTGCTGTCCGCTTCCCGTGCTTTTGTTGACTAGCCATAGATCGAGTTTGGAGTTCAGCGTCTCAATGTAGCTTGTGAAGGAAGAACAATTGATTGAGGACGCGTTGACAGATTGAACGGACGCTCGTCCATCAGAAGTGGGATCCATTATTTGCAGATAATATAAATGCATCGGTAGTCGGGATGACAAGTTGCCCCGAGCTTGGGAAGAGAACATGCGGGGGAGAATCGGGAATGAGGGGCTCGGCAGACCTTCCCTACCTACAAAGCATCGCTCCTCGAGGCGATGCTGATAAACTCCAGCTTGTTCGCGAAGCTGCAGTAGATTGGGCAACGGTACTGTGAACGAGCGCGTCCCTGTCGTATTCGTCAGTAGACCACTTGCTGAGTTGATATCAATAGAATGCACTTCCCCAGATTCAACGGAAGGGGATCTTCCGAACCGCTCTCGCTACCAATGTTGACGTCAAGACTAGAGATTCTGCAGCGCAGATGATTGACATCGAAAACAATCTTAGACCTCGCAACATTGAACGAAAAAACCTAGCAGTGACCTATACTTTCTCTCAAAAACTTCGAGATGAAAGTCATCGTTACCGGCGCCACCGGCTTTGTTGGGGGTGAAGTGCTCCGGCAATGTATTCGCAATCCTGCCATGACCTCCATCATCGTTATCACACGAAAAGAGCTATCGCCTGAAGTCACCAACAATAGTAAGGTCAAGGTCATCATCCACAAAGACTTCGCAGAGTACCCAGAATCGCTACTCCGAGAACTCACAGGAGCCGAGGCTTGTCTCTGGGCAATCGGCGGCAGGGCATCAAACTTTCCTGACATAGCAACAGCCACAAAAGTCAGTGTCGACTATACCCTGGCTGCTGCCAACGCTTTTGCAAAGAGTTTGGCACCAGAGCTTGGTGAAGGGAAGAAGTTCCGGTTTGTGTATTGCAGTGGTATGTGGGCGGAGCTGGACCAATCAAAGTCTCTGTGGATGCTGGGGGACACCCGACGTATCAAGGTATGTGGCAGGGCCTCACGACCGCGGCATCTGTGGTTGACGTTGCTACCAGGGCCAAGTAGAAAAGGGCCTCTTTGAGATTGCGGGACAGTATTCGCGCCGTTTTGAGCTGTACACAGTACGACCGGGAGGCATACTGCCCCGCCACGCGGGTCTGGTGCAATCCACCATGGCATTTGCGATACCCTGTGTCAGGGTCGAAGAGCTTGGTGCTGTGATGATCGATTTGAGCCTGGATGGATCTACTGACCGCATTCTGGAGAATGCTGAGATAGCTAGGAGAGGTAAGGAGTTATTGAGGTAAAATCAAGTATATGGTAGTTCCAGCTACGCCGGTCTCATGGTCTCGGCGTCCTCATCTAGCGGTTTTAATACATCTTGTCTTCTCTTCCCAGCCATCAGCCCGAGCACAGTACACGTCTCGTAGTGATGTTTACTCAAACACCCGGACGCTCGGCAGGTTTTCGAACTCTCCAGTCTTGGACATTTGAGATCCAGGCCTTCTACATTCAATCCCTGAATCCAGACATAATTGACCCATGCTCGTGCAGGGCAGATTTATGAGATGTTAGACGAACTCATACCGTTTATCTCATATTCCGATCTTCGGCCGAAGCATTGCCAGGTCAGGGCTGACAGCCTCTTTACTTCTTAAAGTCATAATGCTCCCTCGTTGTGCGATCTTGACCAACTTTGCAGTGTCGTCCTTTCCGGTTGCCAGACCTGCTACAATAATACCCAGGAAAGTGTCCCCAACTCCATTCACACTTACAATCTCTTCATCTGAAACGATCTCGGCCGGCGGAAAGAGACGCATATAGACACCGCCAACGATACCGTTGCCGCCGTACGAGCGAGAAAGGATATGAGGCGCCGAAGCCGGTGATGTCAGTTGCTCATCTCCTGGACGAAGAAGCTGTGTCATCAGCACCCCTTGTGCGCCCAATTTCGTGAGAATCCAAGGGATGAATGGGAGCAGTTGTATGCTCTGTTGGGGTACTCCCTGGTCGACCAACTTGTTGTTGGTGGCTGCGACGAGTTTTTGTCGAGATCCCGTAGGGGACATGCCCATGCTATCGATGATATGCCACCAGTCTGGTCTTTCAAAGAGATCCGCTTCTCGAGCAGCGGTATACATCGCGGCCAATTCAACGATGTTCGGCGTTGCAATGTCGATGGTATGCTCTGGGACCGCTCGGAGGGCGTCCTCTAGATCGGGAGTTCTAGTGAAGATTCTTGCAGCCTTCGCTGCAGAGACAGGCTCCAGTGCTACCCCTACGTCTGAAGCTTTGGCAGCAACGATCCACTTCTTCAAAGTGTTATGCTCCCAATTTGCATCAACTACCAGCCACTTGGGCTTACAGGATTGGAGTTGAGGCTTGAAGCTGCCTGCAAACACGTCTGCCGAGATCTCTAAAATTCTCATATCTGCCATGGCGAGCATCAAGTCTTTCTTAGCGTCGTTCACTGCAATATATTGTGCAGTCCTCGCATCGACGTCCTTAGCCAGGATTTTGATGCCACTGGTGTGCATGCCCCGCTCATCCATCATGGCAAGAGCTGCTCTGCCGCATAGATCATCGGCAACGATACTGCATAGACGAACAGAGGCTCCCATCTGTTGTGCTGCTAACGCGATATTGTAGCCAACCCCACCAATAGTCTGGGTAATAGCGGCTGGGTTCGAAGTATAAAGTTGTGGAGCATGTCCGACCGATTTTCTTGATGGGGTGTAGTCACAAGAGAAATCCACAGCCAGAGAGCCGGCAACGAGGATGTCCACTGGTGGGTGGGAAGAGCCGCCGTCCGAGGTCATAGGAGTAATCAAAGACTCAAGCTTGCCCGTGATTAATTCTCGTTGCTGCGGAGGCATGCTCGAAGACGCTAAAGTTGACCGAGGGTGAAACTGTCTGAGCATGGACGTTTCTCTATCAGCCCATGCATGGCTACGTTATGAGGCTCGATTATCCTCTCACCGGTCAAGTACGCTCGAATATTTCGACTCCAGCTTGGCGAGCTCCAAAGCTACCTTAGTACCTCTGATGACGTTAGATTCTATCAAGGCTCTATTCGCTGGGATGCTTCTGCCTCTAGTGAGCTCCTTGATCTTGCTCAGGATGAATGGCGTGTTGTCACTTCCAGACGCGCCCTGACGGTTTGCTTCTCGGATGGCCTCAGCAATGATGGCATCCATTTCTGCCTTAGCAATGGAATGCTCAACTGGAATAGGATTTGCGAAGTGCAAGCCAGACACCACGGGCAAAGTAACCTGAGCGTCTGCGAGACGAGAGGTGTCAGCAACGATTATGCTCAAATTGATTGAAGCTGACCGACATATGATAGCTGCAGCTTCTGCCTCATCTCTGATGATCATAGGACTCTTAACTCCACTTTCTCTGGTCCAGAAAGCAGGGAAATCAACATTTCCTTCTCTGCCATCGGCAAAGGTACCGACCCCGACTCCTTGGGTTTCCAGGTACTCCAAAGTCCGTGGAATGTCGAGAAAGCTCTTACAGCCGCTGCTAATCACAGTCACCGGTGTCCGGCCTAGCTCGGTCAGGTCGGCGCTAATGTCGAGGCTATTTTCACCGCCACGGTGAACTCCACCTACATAAAGAGCTGATTAGTGACTCATGCGTGCATCAGAGGTTATTGAAATACAGAAGCATACCTAATCCGCCAGTTGCGAATACTTTGATGCCTGCAAGATGGGCGAGGACCATAGTTCCGGCAATTGTGGTACCTCCATTCAGTTTTCTACCCGTGTGCCCCTGTCAACCATGAATGAGTACACGTGAAAGGCTTTTGAGAGGAATTGTTGAGATTATCGGAGCAATACCAACCCGCAAATGTACCCAAGGTCTCTTCTTGATATCTTAAGCGTATCGGGTCTTCCAGCCGATGCAGTAAGCTCAATGAGCTCCTCAGCACCAAATCCGACGCGTGCCACTCCATTCAAAACTCCAATTGTAGCTGGGACAGCTCCGTGCATTCGAACCACCCACTCAAGATGGGATGCCAATGCGACATTCTCGGGATACGGAAACCCTAATTGACGAATGAGTCACATCTAATAGCAATTGCTCGAAAGACATACCATGGGTATATATGGTCGTCTCCAGAGCTACTACCGGCCTGCCCGATTGCAATGCATCTTGAACCTCCTCTGAGACTTTGAGGAAGCTATTGTTGGCGTAGAGGAAACGTCGGCATTCAATAGGAGATCTCTCAGGGTGTGACTGTCTGATGAAGCCCTTCATAAGCCGGCGAGATGGTAGAGAGAACCCCAATGAAGCCATCATAGCGCCCTAAAATTACGAGTGCCGTCAATATACTTGTATTGATTTCTATCCAAGGCATACCTCAGTGGTTCGCGATGCTGATATGCAGCACTAGCGCCGGGAGCTACCGACGCTTCAGATTCCCTTGAGGCCACTTCAAGCTCAGGAGAGAGCTCCAACACCAACAAGATCGTGTGAAACTTACCAGGGGATCCTTTCGCCTCAAGCCGCAACACGGCGATCTCAATTGAGGCAGCGGCGTGTCAACATGAGGCTGCTTGCCTTGGCCACGGCCTTTGTCTCTCTTCTCTCCTCCACGCTTTGCGCATCGGACTCGAACCTTACCAAACCGCTCATATCAAGGCAGATATTACCAAGCAATTTCAAGCCACCTCAAGTCTTCAAAAACATCAACTTGTTACGAAATATAAACTTGGAGAAAGCATATGTCAGGGAGACGGCGAATGTGGTCATTGAGAATGTAGACTCGAAACCGCAGGATGAATATTATTTGCCTTTCGAGTTAGCGCTGGTGGAAAGGCTGGGGGGAATGGAAGTTAGAGATAAGAAAAATCCGGAGAAGGGGCTCTTTCATGTGGAAGTGGTAGAATACGACACCTACAGGTCAGCTTGACGCATCCGCGAAAATTGAGCGCAGTCGACAAACGCCAAGTTTAGGCCCTTCTTACTGTACTATTACCAGACTGACAAAACCACTTAAAGTTCTACGCAGTTCTACCGCGTCACACTCCCTACAGCTCTCCCCGCCGCAAGTCAATTGACACTCAGCATATCCTACCATCTCCTCTCCACCTTGACCCCTCTCCCAGCAACGATAAACCAACAAGACAAGCAATACCTCCTATACCGTTTCAGCGCCTACACCCCTTCCGCCTACCCAACACTCAAACAAAAAACCAAGCTCAAATTCCCAACTGTCGACATCCCCGAGTACACCATCCTCCCCGCCTCCTCCAACACCGAAAAGAAAGAGGACCCCCAGCGCCAAGGATCCACCTTCACCTACGGTCCCTACGGCGAAGTACCCGCGGGCGCCGAACAGCTCGTGAGCGTGCGCTACGAATTCACCAAGCCCGTCATCCACGCAACCCTCCTCGAGCGCGACATCGAAATCAGCCACTGGGGCGGCAACCTCGCAACAGAAGAGCGCTACTGGATCGTAAACAAGGGCGCAAGTCTAGCGAACCATTTCTCGCGCGTCAGCTGGGCCACGACGCAGTACTACAACCCGCCCACCAGCGCTCTCAAGTCACTAAACCTCCCGCTTAAAGTCGGGTCCCTGAACCCGTACTTCACAGACGACATCGGCAACGTCTCGACCAGCCGATACCGAAGTAACCTGCGCGAGGCGAATCTGGAACTCAAGCCGCGATACCCCGTCTTCGGAGGTTGGAAATACAGTTTCCGAATCGGCTGGGACGCGGAGGTAAAGAACTTCCTACGCAGACTGAGTGGTGGCGATGGATACGTGCTCAACGTACCATTCCTCGAGGGGCCGAAGATGTCGGAGGGCGTGGCGTATGAGAGGGTCGAAGTTCGGGTCATCTTGCCTGAAGGCGCGACGTAAGTCATTCATGAGCCCTCAAGTCTTCTTCTTGTGGATCCGTGGCTTACTGGTGTAGAAACGTCAAACACGAAACGTCTATCCCTCTAATCGCCACTGAAACTTCACTACATCGGACGTTCATGGATACGCTAGGCCGAACTACGCTGAAACTTACGGCGTTGAACGTGGTGGATGACTCGCGGGACACGGACTTGATTGTAAGCATCTGTTGACCGACGTTGCTGGTCGTGATGGTTTACTGATTTATGATAGATCACGTACGATTATCCCTTCATTGCAGGCCTGCGGAAGCCTCTGGTTATCTTCCTTGGCGTGATGAGTGTTTTTGCGGCGGCGTGGACGATCGGGAGGCTGGATGTTAGCATTGGGAAAAAGTAATGGCAAAGTAATCTTCTGTAGTCTTTACTCCAGAATATAGATCTATGTACAACAAGGCTTCCCATCTATAACCCAGTCGTTGGTATCTATATAACCCTGCAAAAAGCCATATCCAACACCCTTAACCCACTCCACGATGCCCTCCCCCTCCTTGTAACCCCCTCTCAAACCACCCGTCCTCCCTAACCCTAACGACAAAATTAACCCCCACCGCCCCCAAAAGCCCCACACACAGCGCGCTCGGCCCAAACCAATCATGATACCTACCCGCCCTCCTCTTCCTGATCATATCGACACGCCACAAATACAGCACCAAACTATACGCCAACGCCGCACACGCGACGATCGTGAACCCCACCGCACTGACCACCGAGACATGATCGCCGAAGTTGAGCAGCGTGGCGGCGATGGAGCCGAGGATGATGGAGAATTCGAGCCAGGCGAGGAAGGTGCGTTCGGCGGCGAAGTAGACCTTGGGCTCGACGCGCACGGGGACGTGGATGCGTTTTCCTTTGGGGGCTTTGAAGCGTGTTGTGGGGATTTGCGAGGGTGGTATTGTTGATGTTCTGTTTTGTGGGATGGGTGGTGTGGTCGGGGAGCGGGGGGGTGTTTTTAGAGCGTTGAGGATGTGTGTGGCTGCGAGGGAGAGGTGGTGCTTGAGGAGTGCGGCTGTGTATTGCCAGCCGCCTATTTTCTTTGCTTCTTCGAGGTGGTCTTCTTCGTCTTCGTCTTCGGAGTCGTAGATCGGGTAGTCGTCTGGGTGTGCTGGGGGTTGGGCGGCGATGCGCTCTTCCATGTCGAGGGAATTGTTGCTGTGGTTGGGGAAATCTTGCCTGCGGTCCAGATCGTGTTGCTCTAGCGCGTCGCGGGCTTGGCGGAGTCGACGGACGCCCTCGTCGTCGTCTGCGTCGTCCTCGCCGTGTAGAGCACGGGTGTTGACGGAGGCAACAATCATGTCGTCCTCGTCGTCGGTATCGTCGTCGAGAATGTCGTCGCTGGTGGAGTAGCTGGCTGATTGGCCGGGTCGCTCGATGCCGAAGCGGTGCGTGACCGGTTTACGAATGTCGGTGTCCATTTGAGGCATCCAGTAGGGGAGAAGCTTGATTCTTTCAGGAAAGAGAGTGGCGGTGCCGTGGATAAATTTACTGAATTTGGGAACGGCTTCGACAAGATGACTGCTCGTGAGCTCTCTTACCCATTCTGGAGGCTCTTGACCAGCCTGCGTTTGCAGCTTAACTTCGAGCACTGCGTAAGGGAAGCGTTCAACGTCCTCAGGGGGTAGTTGTGGGAAGGGATAGTCAATACCGATGTCCATTCTCCGCCAATTCTTGCCAGCTCGATTCCGTCCGTCAAGGTTATCTTCACGGATCATCGTTAATTCAGTGTCAAGCGATATCCGTACCCTGGCATCTCCTGGTAATTGGAACGCAGTGCGGTTATAGAATGAGCGCGTTACAGGTACGAATTCTCTGGTGATTACTCGATATTGAATCTCCCTCGCCAGTTGCTCGAGATCTGTAACCTCCTTTTCACTCCTCTTTCCATCCCGTCGCATTTTTTCAAAAACAGTCTCCACTGTCATCTTGCCCTCTAAAAAGGCATTGACGTTCTTCCCCTTCAACGAAAACCTTGCCTTGACCGATTTCTCACCCGTCCAGTCTTCTCTATGCGTTTTGCGTTCGACGAAGATGGTCTCGGTGTCCATGCCACCATACCACCGTAACCGAATAGCTTCAGCGCCTTCTGTCTTCTTCAGCCGTCCCTTATACAGCTCCCATGTCTCAGGATTGTCATAGTAAATAGAGGAAATGGCAGAGTCCTTGGCTTCAAATTCCTTGCTAGGATTAAAGACCAGGACTGGAAGGTGCTTCAGAATGATGAGCTTCAGCTCAGTTATGTTATCGGGGTGTACCCAGTACTTTGTTGTCTGCCTGATGAAATTCTGTTGGCCCCCTCCGGCAGCACTATCGCCTTTGATGGGTTTGCCTCTCGTCCGCACCAGGTCGTAGAGCTTCGACAGCTTGACAATGAACGCATCATAATTATCCTTGAAGAATGGCTTTGCCTTCAACCGTGCCGCAAAAACTGGTCTCAGATGCCAGGACGTTTGTTTCTGCATTCAGACTGTGAGCGATCTGTTCCCTGACCACCGACCCTTATCACGGATATGAGAGTCTCACATCATGCTTCTTTATAATCTTCTGAAACCCCGTGTAATTTAGCTGAGTGAACTTCGCCAAGTCGTGCACATCCGCAATGATATCACTCAGATCTTCCTCCAACAACATAAATTCCTCCTCCGTGGGTACATCATCCTTCCCATTGTCCCCGCTGTTTGCTTGTGACGATCTTTCCGGTCCCCGATTGTCCAATCTCCCAATCACGTCATTGACCTCTTTCTCGCTCGCCTTGATTCTCCTGACGATCTCTTCGGACTTTACTCGCTGGAAGGTGAAGACTTTATCGAGTTCACCCTCTAGTTCTGTGACAAAGGCCTTTTCGTCGTCTTCGGTCCATGGTCGTCGCTTTGGCTGTGGGTTCTCCGGTGTAGGTTCGGTCTCGTAAGGAGTCAGAAGGGCGTCCTTGAGGTCGTCGTATGAGATGTAGTAGTAATAATAATCCCTGATCAGAGAAGTCCGAAGCTGTTGGCCGAAGCGCATTTCTGAAGCGAATGCGCAGACTGGGATTGGTGGGCCGTGTTTAGTTCATGACGAAATGATGGATTTTCAACAGTGAGCAGGAACAAAGATCATGTGAAGCTGGCAGCTGCTTCTGGAGCTCCGAAGGCGTCTCCCCCACTACTTAAATTCTACGTGGTACGAATTACGTGCAGCCAAGCTTTCAGCATCTGAAGTGCTTCAACTCATTTGACGCTAAAGAGCCATTGGCCAATCGGTAGCCTTCCATCGCAAACGTGTGTACTTGTATCGTACCTATCCCAGAAAATGAATACTCTGATTCCTGAGGACGGCGTGCAATAATAATGACTGGACTGATACTACATAATTTCGAAAGCCGTAAAACATAAAAATCCTACAAGGACCACAGCATCGTTTGATAGCTTAAGCAACGCCAGTAACTCTTCTGATGTTTTTCCTTGGTCCCTCCCCTACGACAGAGACCTGCCCCTCCTGCTCTAACGCCCTCAAAGCCTCTGCGAACTCGTTACCTTCCACTTGTGCGCTTCCCTGCTCACTGATCTGCCTATACACATCAGCATACCTCGCCGTTCCACCTTGTCTCGTCATCTCGTCCAGCAAGCTGGTGATTGCATTCTTGAGATCTTGCTTCCTCCTCCTCTCGCTCGCGCTTGTGCCTTCGGTCAGAAGACTCATGTCGATTAGTCCAGTCCGTGAGTCCGTTGCAGCTTGCTTGAGGGCGGACTTGATGAGCCGGACTGCCTCAGAAACATCGTTCGCGGTGACTTCCTCCGCCAAGCGCATTTTCGCGTGGGCCTCTGCAAGACGGATCATGGACTCGAGTTGACGAGTCGTGGCAGTAATACGACGTTCTGCTGCACGGATATCCTCACCGAGTTTACGCATCTCAACGTAAGCGCGAACGAGCTCTTCGGACGCTGCCTGAGTGATTTTTGGCTGGCATTTCGTGCGAGCATACGAGATGTATGAAGTCAAGAACTCAACGGGCTTTATAGGAGTCAGTACGAAGAAGGGATCCGCGGCATAGGTAACACTGACCAAGATTTCCTGGTTGCTAGCATTCTCAGGGGTATCCTCGAGATACATGCCAACAAGATGTCGTGCCAGTCTCCTATCATTCTGCTCGTCGATTCGATCCAGCACTAGATATACGAGATCGAACCTCGACAAAAGCGTCGGTGGCAAGTCAATGTTCTGCGGTACCGGTAGGTTCGGATTGTACTTGCTGCCAATCGGATTTGCCGAAGCCAGTATACTCGTTCGAGCATTTAAGGTAGTAATGATGCCGGCTTTGGCGATGGAAACAGTCTGTTGCTCCATGACTTCATGTAGCACTGACCTTGTAGAGTCCGACATCTTGTCAAATTCGTCAATGCAACACACGCCACCGTCAGACAACACCAGAGCCCCGGATTCAAGGACCAGCTGCCGAGTTTCGGGGTCTCGAGTGACATACGCTGTAAGACCGACAGCGGAGGACCCTTTGCCGCTGGTGTATACACCGCGCGGAGCAATCTTGTGCACGTACCGGAGCAGCTGAGACTTTGAAGTTGACGGATCACCGCATAACAAGACGTTGATGTCGCCTCTATATTTCGGGCTGCCGCCTTTCTCAAAAGACTTGTTCGTACCTCCGAAGAGCTGCAGCAAGATCCCTTTCTTCACATCATCCATCTCGTAGACGCTAGGGGCAAGTGATCGTGAAAGAAGCTCATATACGTCGGATCGCGCAGCAGTGTCTTTAATCTTCTGCTCCTCTTCTTCTCCAACCTTCCTCGTCTCTTCGACATCCCCAGCAATTTGTTCAGACAGATCTTGTTCGATAGTGGAAACATCAATTCCCAGCCTTCTCTTGTCGACCTTCTGGATATGCAGGACATCGATGTATGTCTTAAAAAGACTCTTGATGGTTCGCTGTCTTGGATTGATGCGAACTGGGTTGCATCTGAAGATGCCTGTGACCTCTACTCGATCGCCGGCTTTACATACGTCAACCAGCTCATCGTATGCGCACAGCGAGACCGAATGCGGTGTTTGGCCATCCGGCACGTTGTCTGGTGTCTCCTGTAATTTGATGACCTGCTTGTCTGCGAATTTGGATCGGTTGTGTACCATTTGCATCGAGTTCGGAGACTTGCATTGTTCACGAGGGCACTTGGTCGGTTCAGCGATCTTACCTCTATCAAGTTCAACATCTATGGCGTGGTTGCAAACTTGACAACGAAAGAACGCTGGATAGTTCTGTCACCATTGCGCTTACAACCGCTATCATTAGGATGCTTACCTGTCTTCATGTCCGGTATGACCGGGGTAGTTCGGATGACTAGGCCCTTGATGCTGACCATTTTGTCCATATCTGTTTGCGTTAACGAGTGGTCTTCTGCGAGCTAGATACAACTGACCGTTCGGATTGAGGTCCCTCATATTGATGGGTTTATCGAGACCAAAGGGCTTGACTTTGTAAGTCCTTGTCTCAACGTCTCGGACTAAATCCGGGACTGCTGCTCCCTGTTGCACCTCAACAGCCGGTCCATCTATTTCTGAACTAGGCACTGGTGGGACTGAGCTTCCGACTCTGGCTCTTGTGCGCCCTTGAGCTTTTTGTTGTTGTTGTGAGCGCAGCTCGTTCATCTCAGCTTCAGCTTGCTCAACCATAAGGTCCTTGATCGACTGATCCATCAAGGGAATGATTTCATGGGGGTAAGCTTGCAATTGATGCCAAAGCTTTAATGTTGCTGGGTAGGCCTTCAGATTGCGAACATCCAGATTCAGGCCCGTAACTCCTAGTTGACGCATGGTACCCATCATATTAACATATTCCTTCTGATGCCCCGGATGATCCGCTGGCCGAGTATCATCTTCGGATGCACCTTCAGCCCATATTCGATACTTCTTTTGGTAGTGAAGCAGGAAATTCTTGAAAGATGCCATGGTATCCTGAATTGAGATATTGGTCCCCCAGATGATTCTTGTAGACGATCCGCCAAGAGCTTCAGCATCCGATGTATTGAGGTCCAGGTTCGAAAATGTAGCTGCATCTGAGTTTGGGACTTCATCCCGTACTGGTAGTCCATTTTCGTCCACGAAGAGCCGGCGCCGACGGTTTGACGTAGGACCAATGGGATCGGAGTGAATATCACCGCGCCTGGAGGCGTTGAGACCCGAGGCTCCAGGTGCTGAAGACAGAGAAGATCGAACAAAGAGCCCGCTGCTACTGCTTGGGAAATCTGACCGTTGTTGGGCCACGCCGTTCAGCGTACCATTCACAGCACGCGTAGGACTAGAACTTGAAGCGTAACGTATGGGTGATGAATCTAAGGCAGGGTTGTGTTAGCTCTGGAACTATTGCGTATTTCGGTCAGTCAATGGTCCGAACCTCCTACAGGCCGCGATGTGCCTCTTGGTGTGCTATCGCCATCGGTGGCATTTGAAGCCTGCCTGAGAGGAGAGCTTATGTCCATTCGATCTGCACCAGGAGCAGCCGCTACTCCATTGACGGGCGACGACCGGAAGAACAACGGTGAAGATGACGCCATGTTCTGTCGTGATGCTCGAGGAGTACCTTGTGATGGGACTTGCGGCGATGATGTTGGGTCCCCTTGCTGTTGCTGGGCGGCATCTGGTGCCATTGCTGCGAACGGGCTGCTTGGCAGTTGCTGGGAATTCCGTGAAGACCGTGCTGGCGTTACGGATAGCGAATTGCGCTGCGATCGACGAGCATTTGGTGAAGACATTTCTTCTAGTCCGCTCCGGTAGAATTGAGGTTTGCAATTCGTGCGAATTTATTGAGAGGAAGGTGACGCGCCTGTTCGTGTCTCGCGTCGAGACGCGTAAAGTGCTTGCATTTTAGTGCAAGCCTGTGCTGACACATTCGCTATGTAACCTGAGTTGTGTCTCAACGTGAGACGTTCAGATAGATGAGAGACTACATGTACCTTACTTTGAACAGAGACTGTTCGAGCTTGTTGCTGGAACGATCATTCTGACTACATGATGATTTTCATAGCAAAGGCAGTTTACCGCACACATTATCTGAACAGTCATCTCACAAAGTGCCGTTGGAGTTATCCCCATGCACAGATTGACAACCATTTTTGGCTATGTAGTCTACATTAGTACAATGTGGAAGCTTTATGACCCTCAGCAAATTGACAACAAAGCTCTCGCGCCTTGTATGCGTGAGGCCAACCATCTTCCCTGACCCTTTTGTCCACTCATTATGGCATCGAAACGCCGCATTTACAGTGTCGAAATTAAGCCACGTTCTACAAGGATGACTTTTTCTCAAGGTGCGGGAAAACATGATTAAGGTCTCCTCCATTCCTCATGGCTCTTTCCCCTTGAGCGATGCCGTTCACCTCTTGTGAGGCAGCCCCTTCGTCTCTTTCTACGTCGCTCCTTATCATCTTGCTCTTCCCACCAGAATCTGCTGGTAACGAAGAAGAGGGCGCTGTCTCTCCAGTACTTCCGTCCAGCTGGGGTTTTCTCGCGTGCTTTTCCGACAGATGTTCTTTCAGCCAGCTGTGATGATCATTCGAGAGTTGCAATGTTCTATCGACTTCCTCTGTTAATTTGTCGACTTCGTCTTCAAGTGCTTCATCTTTAGTCTTCTTCGGTAATTGTTGCTGTTGCTGATCCTTCATCGGATTGACTTCTTCCCAGAGCGCTTCAAGTTCTTCAAGCCAGCCTAATGCGGAGGCAAGTCTACGGACACCCGTGTCACAGTCACCCAAAAGTAGGACATCATCAGGTCGTGACCCGAGGCCCCCAACTCGCTCGAGGTTGATCAGTAGGCGGGGCGTCCCCTCTGTGCAGAAGCCTGGTAAACTCGCAAAGGGCTGGACTGATAGGCTAGTTCCCATGACGATGCAGAGATCTGCAGCACCAGGCAACGCTCTGTTCCTGTGAAATTCCTCGGGAAGCTGTTCACCGAAAAACACAATCTCAGGTTTCACCAGGCCGTTACATTGAGGCGTCAGACAATGAGGGACTTCTTTGTTCTGTATCGTCCTCCTCATTAGATCATCGGGATAAGGCGACTTGCACTCGATACAGCTCTGCCTCGCAAAGCTGCCATGTGCTTCCACAATCTTCTCTCCGGGCACTCCCGCCTCCCGCTCTAAGCAATCGATGTTTTGTGTGAATAACTTGAGGAGGAGTCTCTTGTCGGATAAGAGGCGCACAAATGAATGAGCGATGGTGGGTCGATATTTTCCTGGATAGAGCTCATGTGCGAGTGCGTAAAAAGGTAGCGGATTGTTGCGGAAATAGGAAATGTCGAAGACTGCCTCAGCATATGGTAGATTGAGTCTAGCCAAATTGGCGTAAAGGCCTGTGTCTGGAGATCTGAAGTCTGGGATTCCAGCAGAGGTACTAATACCAGCTCCTGTCTGGTGAGATTCCATCAGAACATGCCGCCAATGAACATCAACGCGGTTTGATGAGTACCAGAACCACTATCCGCTTTGCTCTCCCATCTTTGATGAAACCCGCCACCGACTCAACTGTCCTATTCTTCAAGGTCAGCGGCGGCGTGCTCTCGTCCACTGGCGTAGACGCCTCTTGGCCCATCTTGCCCTGCCAAGGCTTGCCTGGTCTGAGCTTTTGGTGCCTTTCTCTGCGCCGACGACCAATACTTGCTGATGTAAGGTTCGCAACCTCGGAAACTTCAGCTCCTAGTTCCGCTCGAGGATATATACGCCACCGTGCGAAAGAGTGTAAATAAGGCTCAAAGTCAACTAAGCCACTCAAGCTCTGCGCCGGCAAACTCCGTTTGTTTGACTCGAACACATTTATGGATGACAGCTCGCGGTTATCGGGGAGGACCATAACGCTTGACGTCGAGCATGAATGGACTAGAAAATGGTCACCTAGCTGGGTTAGCAATCGACGATGGTCAATCACACAATGACTCCCGAGTTTCTCCAGATATATATAAGGCCAGCTCGGTCGCCGAGATTCGAGCAACGTTGGCCCATCTGAATGAACGGGAAGCTTCTGTGACAGCACGTCTCAATTCGCTCATCGCCTCCCAAAAGGATCTTTCAAGAGAGCTCGGTCGTCTTGATCTACTCCGAGCCCACCTCGGCTCCCAGGCTGTTGCGACAAGGTCCATCAGCAATGGCATGCTCTCAAATGCTGCAACAACAGCAAACCGAATATCTAGTGCTGTCAAAAGATTAGATCTTGAGCAGTCACGCGTGAAAGCAACATTAGATGTCGTTGAGCAGGTTGCGGAGTTGAAAGCATGCGTATTAGGGGTGACTGGATCTATGGGCGCACCACAAGACTGGGAAACAGCTGCTGGTTATCTGAATAGAGCCTCGAAGATACCCAAGGAGATTATCAATGGTTCTTTTGCAGAAGAGATTGTGCCCACGGCTGAAGTACCGGACCCACCAAGCGTAACGCTGGAAGCTGCTGCTGAATCTTTGTGTGGGCTTTTCCTAAGGGAATTCGAGAAGGCTGCAAAGGACGGCAATGGCACAAAGGTTACTAGATTCTTCAAATTGTTCCCCTTGATTGGGAGGTCTGACGTCGGCCTGGATGTGTATGGGCGATACGTGTGTCAAGGCGTGTCATCAAGAGCAAGATCGAACCTGAACGCCGGTACAGGAGGTAATCAGCGAAAGGACAGTTACTTCTACGCTAATGCGCTCACAAAGCTCTTCGAACATATTGCACAGATTGTCGAGGGCCACGGAGGTCTTGTGGAGCAGCATTACGGTGCTGGCAAGATGATCAAAGTGATAGAGAGGCTTCAGGTCGAAGCCGATGTCCAAGGCGGAATTATACTGGAAACCTGGGGAGATGAGCGAAATCTCGATAGAAAGCTCACGGACATTAAATCATATGCCTTTTCATTTCTCGTTCAGAGTTTTCTTCCGGCGCAGAAGGGATCTTCTGGCACACCTCGTGCAAATTCACCAGCCAATAAAGATGCTGAAAGACGTATCAGCGAGGACGAGGGTGTTGACATGAAGGAAGTCGATGGGCTTCTGGGTGAAGTTGCAGTCATGCTTGGACGGTGGTCCCTTTATAGTCGATTTTTGGCAGCCAAGTGTAAAGTAAGTCTCTGTCCCGATTCCTTTTCCGATTCCAAGAAACTCAGAAATTGCAGGATTCTATCAGTGACGACGCCTCCGCATATGAGCATGATCGCCTCTCGCTCCCTTCTCTTCTGGTGAACTCAAGCCTGAGCAAGAAGGTTTCTGATCGATTGATCTCTCCTTTCAACTCGATGACCACATTTTTCTTCCGGCGATCTGTCGAGAAAGCTTTCCAGCTCGACGAGCAACCACCGGACTTGTCCCTCAACTTACACAAATTGCTAAACTCTAACCCTCCACACATCACGTCTGCTGTGGACGACGTGATGTATATTGTCAACAAGGTCATCCAGCAATCTCTCGCAACCTCCCAGAGAGCTGTTGTCTCGAATGTCTTGCCGACGATCGCTCGAGTCCTGGGGTCTGATTTTGTCGGCATGATCCAGCGCAAGATGCGCGATGAGACCTACCCGAAAGCAGCGATACCAGGTGCCCTACCTCCAGAACATACAATTGTCGCCTTCCTCGTTCTCCTTAATAATCTCGACGTGGCCACGGACTACACAAAACGCATCGTCCGTACGCAAGTAGACAGCAGCTCAAAATCGACCTCCGTAGACAGCGATAATCCATCCTCAACCTCTCTCACTGACCTTTTCCCCTTTGATCACGACGCAGTATTCGTCACCAACACCCTCAAATCCATGGAAACCAGCTTCGAGGGCAAAACCACCGAGCTCATCAGCGACGGCATCTACGTAATCTTCAAAAATGTCATGAAGCCCCGCCTACGGCCTATCCTCGCCGACGCCTTCCGAGACGTCGACTATCTACTTACAGAAGAAGACCTCGACGACATCGCCCGAGAAGACGGCAACGACCACAACAACAGCCGCGTCACGGGCGAAAACCTGGTCCAACGCCGATTCCAGTATGGCTGGGACGCACTCACAAAACCCATCGCCAGGCTACTCACCGACCGCAACTTCGACAAGCTCCTGACTACGATTGTAGCTTATCTGAGCGAAGTGCTAGAGAAGCGGATCTGGAGCTACTACGGGCGTGTCAACGAACTGGGCGCTGTGCGACTCGAAAGAGACATTTCGGGTATCGTCAGCACTGTGGTGAGAGGTGGACGGTACGCACTCCGGGACGTGTTCACGAAGTGCACGCAGATTTGCTTAGTGATGAATATGGAGGAGGATGAGTGGGAGGAGCTGGGATCTGCGCAGGATGGCTTGGAATGGAAACTTGATGCCGAAGAGCGGAATAGAGCGAAAGCTATGATTAGGCATGGCAGATAAGCACAAGCATATTGTTCTCTTCAGCCTGGCATCCTGCGAGCTCACATGCCTTGCTCGTCCAGCCGTTACTTATCCTCAATGTCCCTGTCATTCCCTTCCCTCCGCTCCGCTCCCAACCCAAGCCGCTTCTTCGCCCTTCTTCCATTACTCAACTTCTCAGGCCCCGAAACCGCTCCACTCACATCTCCTACCACCCTCACCCCACCCGTCCCATCCTCTACTACCGTCATCAAACCTATCCCGGGACACGTACACCCCCTCAAGCACAACTCTGACGCCGGACAAACCACCGGACTAACATGAAATCGAACAGCTACTCCGGCGGCAGATCGCACTCTGCGCACCAGACGCTTGCTTGCATGGACTTCGTCAAGCATTTCCACCTACGATAAATTCTCCGTCACTAAAAATCGACTCTGAATTTTAATCTCTTCGTGATTCATGGGAGGAACTCACTTGGCGCCCGGTACGGAAATCTGAGCGGGGCTCGAAGAGATCCTGCCTTATTCATTGGGGGTTGATGGATGTGTAGTGGCTGAAGCGTGGGGAGCGGGGCCGGGGCGGGGTTTGGGTTTGGTTTTGGTTTGAAAACGTTGATAAAAGGGTGATTGGAGAGCGGGGTCGTAATTCAACGATGCGTTTGTCTTCCCGTACTATTGCTGGAATCACTCTCTGAATGGGAGGGTGGGAGATAGTGGTCAGGCTTGTGGAGCGGGAGGGCGGGTAAGAGGTTATTAAGAGGCGGAACGCTGGGCGGGTGTGAAGAGGTCGTGGGTTATACTCTTCGGGATGATAGGAAGTCCAAGGTAGTGATGGGATTAGATCATGGCAATAAGTGTTCTGTCGTAGTAGAATAATAAAGGCAATCTACCTGCACCCAACATAGACAATGACAGAGACATCCCAAAGAATTTTGAAAAAGCGCCATGAACGAATGATCGATTACAAGAACGCAAACACACGAAGATGTATTTTAGTCTATGTTGTAATATGTACCTCCGCGGCCTTTCTAAGTCTATTCATGATCGCCGCAGCAGTGTCGCCTTCAGAGTCCGAGATGCCTTCGACGAAGATAACGTCGACGTTCTTCCTATCGAGCTCTCTTAACGCTGAAAACAGGCCGCGAGCAATGCTTTCGACCTTGTTGCCTAATGCTATATCCCAAAACTGGATAGGTTTATCGGCTGAATCGAGCGTGACTGATGTGCTGTATGCCGTGGGTGTTGTGTATGTTGGGGTCGATTCAAGGAGATTGCGAAGAGCTGGAGTGGTGCCATTGACGGGAGAGTCGGTCAGGTTGGGTTGCGAAAGACTATCCTTGACCGCCTTCTCATGATCTCCGTTCATGGTAGCTGCGTTCTGGTCAGTATTTACTACCTCAGCCATCTTCAGACCGAAGCCCCTTTCCCATGTCTTTGTCCGTACAATTCCAATAGTCCTGTTTCCACCCAAATACCGTTGCAGAACGTCTATTGACGGTTGTCCGCTTCCTGCATCATATAGTACCACTGTAGCCCTCGGAGAGTAATGCTTATATTTCATTCCTGGCGCCTTCGGTGCTGTTCCGTATTCAGATCCGTCCTTGTACCCAATTACCACATCCTCCCAGCCCCAACACTCTCGCAGTTGCTCGATACTGACGCCTCCCGGCCTGAGTATTACTGGTGGGTTAGACAAACCATCTACAACCGTGCTCTCAACGCCCACATCACAAGGCCCACCATCCAGGATCATGTCGACCCTACCGTCCAGATCATGCTTCACGTGCTCAGCTGTAGTGGGCGACGGTTTGGTTGACGCGTTAGCAGAGGGTGCTGCTAAAGGCACCCCGGCGAGCTTGATCAGGGCGAGAGCTAGAAGAGATTTAGGCATGCGAGCGCCAAAAGTCGGAAGGCCTGCTGTGACTTCGGGAGCCAGTATCGAGTTGTCCGGGTTTGGAAGAAGAATGGTCAATGGACCTGGCCAGAACCTCCGGATCAGTGGCATGTAAATTTTCGGGATTGGGTCTGGAGGGTATCTTTCGATATCCCATTTTGCCCCAAACTTCCTCTCCAGCTCGGTGGGTTGACTCGGTTTGTGTCCGTTCTTGAGCCGCGACGGCTGCAGCAGTCCTCTCAGTTGCTCTAATGAGCAGATGTGGACTATGAGCGGGTTATCTGCGGGTCTCTGTTTGGCCTCATAAATTCCTCGCACAGCTGAGCTCCTTGTAGCGTCGGCTCCCAGGCCATAGACCGTCTCTGTAGGGAACGCTACTGGAACGTCTGAAGTTCGTATGCCGTCGGCTGCTGTGCGGAGATTCGTAGCATCTGGGCTGTCGTCAGGTAGATCTATAGTCCAGTCTCCAAGAAGGGACTTCTGATCATCGCTGAAAGTCAAGGGGCCGGTCTTCGATACGTCAACAGGTAGGATTCGAGTATTCCTCCCCGGAATACCGTTCGAGTCAGTCGCAGATCCCTCTGACGCCATTGTAGCAGTGGACCTTGGGGTCCAGACCTTCGAGACCGAACGGTTCAGAAGCAAACGCTTGCAGGCTTGGAGTGAGAACGTCTTAATGGAAGATCGCCACAGGCCGTGGCTCGGTGAAGACGACTTCCAAAGCTAAACACCTTCCAACGAATTAGATTCAGGCCAAAGCCAATCCCCTTCAGGGTGCTCCGCGCAAATCTGCCCTTATTCTCCGACTTCGTCTATGAAGCAAGCAAACTTGAAGCCTTAATTCCTTGGAACGCATTAGTTCGAGAGTCGCTCCTGGAATGATATGGATCAAGATCAATAAGACTGGGGATCTAGCATGTAGCGTATGAGTCAATGGCTTTCAGCTCATGTCATTGCGACGTTGTCCGATTGCTTCTAAAAGGTTTTCGTTACCAGTCATACGGGACGGCTTTGCTAGCGGCGGTCCCTCGACCTTTTCCAACCGCGAGTGATGCCCTTGTGCGAGGTATTCAGAATGCAATCAAAGCTCAACACAAGATTTCGATCATCGATATTGGCTACTGTCTATATTGATCATTGCAGGTCGAGTGTCTTCTACTTTGTTGTTCATCCATACTCTACACAGCTTGCTCTCCAGAGAACCACAGTGATCAAAGATTAGTGACACGGGCAGGTATGCTCATTCCGAGCATCTCTTTGTGAGACTCATTCCTCGATAGTAGGTATTGATTATTCTCTTGCTGGTCTTTTGAGTGTCTTTAGCATCGATACTTGGCACCAATGGCGCCACGCTTGCCTAAAGGAAGGAAAATCATCATTTCATTCTAGATAGATCTACGAAAATAGAACATAGAAGCCTCCATCTGATCAAGACATGTCTGCAACGTACACCGCCCGCATTTGGCCAGCTGCGGGGAGCACAGGCCGATTGGGGTCACGAGAAGGCTCTGGCTCGATCGTCTCAATCTGCTCCATCACATCGTAGGCGTCCTTTGCAAACGTCCTTGTTTTCTCCTTCAACTGACTGTTGTCCCGCGCACATCCAAACCACCCTTTCCAGAAATCCCACCTCTCCCTACAAAATCCATCTGGACCTTTGTAAAGATCTTGGCTTCTTGCTGGATCAGGTTTCTTTGGCTCGATGCCTCCGTAAGCTCCATTGTGATAAATGATGTTTCCGGCGTGCAATATCCAGGTGGCCGCCGCCGGCAGAGTGTCATCCAAGCCGTCTGCTCTCCTCTGCTCCTCGAGTGCATGATGCAGGAGCCAGATTGCGAAAGACTCGAAGTTTAACACGGACGCAACGGTGACTCTTGCGATGAATGCATTCAGACGGACCCATACATCTACCGAGAAGGGTCTCATCCACCAGTGTTGGTCGATAAATTGACGAGCTTCGAGGCTTTTCTCCCAAGGCCCTTGGTTCCATGTCTCCCTTATATCCGCGCCGAAGATTGGGAGGTCAACCCATAGTCGGAAGCCGTACTCTCTTTCGAAGCTCTCTCGGTCTGGGCTGGAGGGCGCCGGCACTTTCTTGATCGCAGCCAGCAGTTCCACAAGCTTTGCTTGCCACGGATGGCTATGCGGTATTTGTTTGACGAGTACAATGAAGAGATCCCATAGCAACCAGAGGTGATGTTCTGCCGTTCGAACAGCGCTGTTGGGCAACAGATTGTTGGTCAACATATCGTTGATGGGTGCGGTAAGCTCGGCGGCAACCGCTGCGGTATCGGGAGTGGTGCCTTCAAGATACTTGCGGATGAGAGCGAAGTTTTTGAGCGGAACTTGATCTTCTTCAATCCATTTTGATGCTTGTAGGACCAAAGCCATGACGAGAAATAGGATCGTCTAGTGGTGAAGTATTTGTCTTGGAGGCGCACTAATCAGAAATATAGAAATGGCTGTAGGCAGCAGGCGACAAAAACCTCTCTGGACTCGGCCTGCGAAAGGAGTCGATCTTGAGTGACTCATAGCTCCCTTACTCATGTAGATGTAGGAGACCCTCAAGCGATTCCCTAGATGTGGCACGGTCAGTGCAGGCAACAGACACAGCAAGCTCCGCCTCCAGCACAGGTGTTGGTGCCAGTCTTGAACAATCGACTAGATTTAATCTAATGGCTCAATCTCCAATATCTGGCAACTCTGTCTGCGATGTTGGACATGTTGGTTTCCTTGATCTGTAGCTGTTCGAAGCTGACACCAAAGTCTCTTTGCTAAGCTGTCCTCTCGCATTTATCAATCCAACCCAAAAACTTTACCGTAGCTTAATACCTCCTTCATACTATGAGCGGGTTCTATAAGCCAGCAAATCACACGTTGTCCCACGAGGACCACTTCCATATATCTAGAACCAAACCCTTTCAATTCGCAGCAGCCTTCTCCCTCAACTCCGCCTCCCTAGCCCTCAACTCCTCGGCCTCCACACTCCCATCATCAACATCCTCCGCCTCAAACACCCGCCTCACCTCAAGCACCGCACCCTTACCAAACCCAGGACATTTCCGAGCCCACCCAACCGCCTCCTCCAACGACCTCAAGCTCTTCAACACCCAGAACCCCGCGACCAAATGCTCTGGGGCGTCCTGATCGAAAGGACCCTGAACAACCGTACTTGTACTCACACCTACACCTGTACTCGAGGACATGCCGTCGTCGTCGTGGCCGGAAAAGATCACGCGCGCCCCTTTAGAGCTGGCCTGGAGTCCTTCGGCCGCAGCCATGATACCGGCGCGGACGAGCTCTTCGTTGTATGCGTGCATGGCGGTCATGAGCTGCTTGGAGGCGAGGATGCCGGCTTCGCTGTCGGCGTTGGCTTTGACGAGGATTGCGAAGCGCATTTCTTTCTTCCTCTTTTCCTGTTTTGTAAGCTGGCTTGGTTATCGGTATCGCCGGGCGAGCTTCGTGATAGCCGGTTGCCAGAAATCGGTGGGAGGTGAATAGCGTCCGATTGGATTTGGTAAGACTAGGGCTTGTTTAGGGCACGCAATCCGTCTTGGCTCAATCGCGATCTTTTTGAGACAGTTGTCAACATTATAGGAAACTCCTCATCCTCGCGGTGAAGACGACGCTTATGTATCCCAACAATGATCCTTTCTGTCGCGGGTCCTACACGTTGCCATGTGAAAATTTTCTGCGATGCCCCGGATGACTCACTGCTGCCTAGAAATACGAGCGAGCCGATCTTGGCTCACAACGGAATCATCCGATCTTTCCGAAAGTCCGTAGACGTTGTTTGTCGGCTTCGGCCTGGTACCAGGCCACTTGCATTATGATCCAATGAAAGTAAGCCCTGGTCGGTGACTTTCCGACCGTAGTATTGAGGCTTCATGAAAGTATTCGGGTCATTGCAAGACCGCACTGGCACGAATTGCAAAATTTCATCGGAAGCGTTTCGAAATAATGAACCACCTCTGAGACTGACCGTTGTCGCACAGCATCTCAATACTAAGGCGACATAAGGAGTAGACATCCAAGCCCAGTTGGATCCTATGCAAGAGCCCAATCCTAGAAACCAGATCACCATCAGCTCGGAGGATCCCCGGACCAAAGGCCTCCTGGAGAAAAACCGTGCCATTGCAGCCGCAAGAAATTGCCCTCGCTCAAAATTGAAGGTTCGTCACTAAGAGGCCTGCTTATGCTCCAAATAGACTGTTCTGCAATCTCTCAACTCTTTCGCCGTCGTTTTGACACTCGGCCAGTCCGTGTGGTAGTGATGGGTGAAGCTGCGGATCGAAGACGACGAGGAGACGGAGGACGCGAAGAGACGAGGGTGGGGAAGGGGCTCAGAGTCGCTGCAGGCTTGTTCCCGCGCTTCCCGGAGCCTTCTTTCTTTCGCAGAGTCGCTGGAGGGGTCGCAGGGGTCGAGGATACCTCGACAATCTCAGCGAGACTTCTCTGCGGCGTCCTTTGCGGCTGTTTCTCTCCTGTAAGCCTTTCTTCTCGTTTTATATCTCATCAAGCAGTGTTGAGTAGCTCTCGGAATATAGCCGAGTGGTAGGATGGCACGATCCAAGCGCCTTCTCTAGACCTGCACAAGCCCTCTTGAAAAGCAGGGATGCGTCCTCATACTTGCCCTGACATGCCAGCGCCAGCGCCAGGTTGCCAACAACCCTCAGTGTGTCTGGATGCTCCTTCCCTAGTGCCTTCTCATATCTATCCAATGCTTGTCGGTTCATCTTCTCAGCTGCCTCATACTTGCCCTGACTTCCCAGCAGTGCTGCCAGGTTGCCAACACTTGTCAGTGTGTCCGGATGCTCCTTCCCTAGTGTCTTCTCAAATCCACGCAATGCTTGTCGGCTCATCTCTTCAGCTGCCTCATACTTGCCCTGGCTCTTCAGCAGTATTGCCAGGTTGCCGACACTTGTCAGTGTGTTCGGATGCTCCTTCCCTAGTGTCTTCTTAAATCCATCTAATGCTTGTCGGTTCATGTCTTCAGCTGCCTCATACTTGCCCTGCTCTCGCAGCACTATCGCTAGGTTGTTCATGATTGTCAGTGTGTTGAGATGCTGTCTTCCTAGTGTCTTCTCTGTTCCATCTAATGCTTGTCGGTTCATGCCTTCAGCTGCCTCATACTTGCCCTGATGCTGAAGCACTATCGCCAGGTTACTGGTGCTTACTAGCACAGCAGGATGATTGATTTCCAATAGCCTCTCACGGATTGCAAGCGCTTCTTTAGTCTTCTGGTATGCAGCTTCTTGTCTTCCTTGTGTACTATCATAACATCCTGCGTTGTCTAAGATGTTTGCACGCCGTAACAGACAAGATTCAGTCCTGAAAGCATACTCCAACACAACCTGAACGTGCGGATTGAAAGCTTCCCAAGCTATCCAAGTCTCGTATTCTACACCTGAAGGGCAATATTTGTACACGACATCTAATGCTCTCTCTTGCCATTCTAAGAGCACATGTTGTAGCTCCAGCCACTTTTGCGTTGAAAGCTGCACAAGTCGATGCATTCCAAAGACTGCACCTTTCTTTCCTTTGGTAATCAGAGAGAAAGCTTTCAGCGTCCCAAGGGCAGTAACGAATTCAATATCCTGCTCATCGTCTCTTCGCAGCAGCATCTCTGGAACGCTTTGTCGATCAAGAACGGCCATTAGAGACAGCATCTCGGCTGCTCGTGGTTTCTGCTTTCTTATCTGGTCGAACGACAATTTCCACGTTCGGAAGACGGAGTTTGGATTACCACGCTCTCTTCTATCATCCTCGAGCTCTTCACTCAAATAATTTTTCAGATTTGAGTCGTTCTTGTTGATGGCCGCCAGGTAGTCCTCTAGTGACATATCATAGTGACCAACGAAAGCTGCGGCTTGTGTGATAGCGAGAGGTATATAGCCCAGTGTTTCCAAGAGCGTGCCAGCATCTGCCGCATTCCAA
>JAABUP010000555.1_pt1 | contig 81721 bp, 110 predicted proteins | sample 5559201 | NCBI WGS metagenome assembly JAABUP01 (sample SAMN10711887, study PRJNA513373) | rock metagenome | isolation source: Antarctica rocks | place: Antarctica
CAAATCTTGTCTGTATGAATTCACTGAACTGAACTTCTTGTCTGTTGGGTCCCAGTTGCCCCCCAGGACATTAAATATATATTGATTGATTGATTGATTGATTGATAGTAAAGCTTTATTAACAATCAACACCAGCTGGCAACTTCTTTTTCTTGAAACGAAAGAAACAATGTACACGAAAGAGACATTCTACACGAAAGAGACACTCAACACGAAAGAGACAGTCCTTGACCAAATGTTGCCATTTCGCACCGAGATAGTTGGCTTGCGCGTTGACTTGAAAGCCACAAGATGCGCGTGCACAGAATCCTGTAGACCTATCGAAGATTGCCTTTGACATACTCAGTCAACTAACGGCCCCGCCTTGCGCACAACACTGTGTCCTCCAAGCGTGATGAAGGCGTGATGCGAAAGTCAGTGCACGTTCGACACAACCCGATGATGGCGTCCCTAGTCACAGTTGTAGCCGTTTTGCTTCACGGTGCTCGTTTTGTCAGCGGGCATGAAAAGATACACTTGGTCTTTTCAAACCACCTGGTGAGCCTCAGATATAGTCTATCGTCCAGCAGGAACCTGCCAGATCAGGCTGCTCCATGCAAGCTGTCTTGATCCCGTGTACCAAGCAGAACGTCAACTTAGATGCATGTGCCTGCACACTGGTACAGGATGTAGGATTTGATGGTATCAACCCCACTCCAGGGACCGACTTCAACGTCATCAACAAATATTTCACTGAGTTCTTTCCACAAGCGGTGTGACCTCAAACATTATTTAATTCAGCTGAAACATCCTTGCAGAATGAGCATTTGTCTTCGCATAAAGGCTTGCATGCTCTGCAGGTTGACACATCACAGACATTGGCAGAGAGGGGTGGCAGAGAGCGTCTGCAGTGGATGACTCAGGTACACAGAACATTGTGCGTTTGCAAACAGTGCCGACATGAGCTGCTGATCACCAGCAAGTATGACTGCTCTTAGGCGCAGCAGCCTCGCTACACTGTCTGGCTGTGTGACATATGTCAGTCAGTGTAACACTATGTCAGTCTGAATGGTTGAATGCAGTCATGGCTGGTGTCTCTGTTCCTAGACTGTCCCATTGGGATGGACTTGCACTGTCCCAGCAAAGAAGAAGTTGAGGTGACCACCTCATCAATTTTAGCAGCTCTGTTGCATCGGCTTTCAAGCAGAGAAAATACAAAGCCTTACAGTGACACAAGTTGTTATCATCAGGCTCATGTCAGCAGCTTCTGGCACATCTTACCAATGTAATGACAATGCGCCTTTCAATGCATCACCCAATCTTATCACAGCTGTTGCAACATCATGGTAGAGATGTGGGCCATATGTCCTCTACTAAGGCACTTTACCCCAGGCCTGTTCAAGCCAGTTCTGCTCAAGGACAACTGACATTGTCTGTACATATGTCACACCTCCCAGCCCTACTGGGATTGGGCACCAGCGTTGGTTCCCCATGAATGCTGAAGCCTTTGGTCCTTACAGGCTTTTGAGGCAGCTGTGCACAGAGGTGACATCTACTGGCATGCCCTTCCCTTCAACGGCCAGCTGGAGTTTTTTGATGTCAGCTTGCTGGAGTTTGCTGTGCAGTTGACACATGAAATAGATATCAAATTTGGTCTGCCCCCCAAACGCACTATGAGCCAGGTGATGCTCACAACGAAACCTCCTGCTTGCATGGTGCATGTTTGGTGCCAACATTGATGCATATGGCTTGATTCCAGGCTTGATCAGGAACTGTCAAATGTCTGTCAACGGACTGTGCGCATATTCCAAACGCCTGACGCGCACATGCGCATGTCATACATGGTGCTGCATGTGCATAGCACAGTGCAGCACAGCACAGATGACAACAGACTGCCTCTGTACGTCAACGCTTTACAGAGTAGAATATAGACTAGAGATCAGCTGAAGCTGTCACATGTTCTGATGGTCAAGAAGGTCAACAAACAACATGCATGGCATCAGATTACCCCGCTGTGGCAAGCATGTAAGGCATGCAGTGCAAAGTGCAGAGGGATGTGCCTGGATTCACAAGAGCTGCTCTGCCAGTCCTGTACGCCCAAGGGGTTAGAGCAGTGACAGTGGGCGTGAATGGGGGTAGTGCACCCCCTGGGGTACCCCACAACCAGCCCTTCATATGGAGGGACACCCAGAGCCAAACTGACATGTTGGCCATGTGGCACCCTGGTGCATCACCCATACCTAATGTCCCTTGGCCCTTCCAAAAGTTCCCATATTAAAGACCCTCAGCAACAGCTTGTGATGCTGTGCATGCATATTCTTTCCTCGCTTGCTCCAAAAGGATACAAACACCAGAATATAAACATCAGCAGTCTGCAGAAGTGTGAATAGTCAAGCCTCGAGACCACCTGTGCCTTGAATTGTCTGTCCAAACATCAGTGCATGCACCAGATCTCGGATGCTCTATCCATTTTCAGCAGTGTCAGCTTCGCTCTGTAGGACCTTGCCTTGCTGTGCTGCGCTGTGCTGTGCTGTGCTGATGATGCATTTGGCTTGTGCGCATATGCAGGGGGCTACTCAGGGGTGCCTGTAGACGACCAGACGCAGTGTGTGTCAGCTGCTGGCTTTGACCACAAGCTGTGCATGGCGTGGAGGCAAGACAATGCAGGTCCACACAGTGCTGCAGAGGTGTGCTTTGCTGTGTCATCGCTGCTGTAGGTTGTGTGCGCCCAGGCAGAAAGACAGTAGTGCACGGCTGTGCTCAACAGGCAAACAACCTCTGACACAAGTGTCCTACATCGCAATCATCTGATTGTTCATTCGTCCTGGCATCCGTCTGTTCATGAGTCCGTCTGTCTCTTCATCTGTGCATTCACTCTTCATTCACGTATGCATACGTGTTCTAGTTGTTTGCTAGTTGCTCAAGATGTCTGCAGGGGGGCAACAAGTGATTCTTAGGGCACCTTCTTGTCAATCATGAGCTGCAAACACAGTTGCCCTGTAACCACAGTACACCTGACCTCATCAGCTGGCAGTGCAGGTTCTGGACATCTTCCAGCGCATGCAAGCTGCGTTTCCGGGAGCTGAGGTCTTCACCTCAACCCTAGACAATTTCACACTAGCCCTACAGGCTGCCCTGCCAAATTTGCAGCTGCCCGTAGTCACCGAGGAGATTGGTGACACCTGGGCCTATGGCATTGCCAGTGACGCTGACAAGGTGGCGGAGTACAGGGCATTGCTGCGCATGAGGACCGCAACTGCCTGGAAGGTTCAAGAAGCTGCGTATCGTAACTTCAGCAGGCTCCTGCTCAAGGTATGGGTTGGACTGCTATGGGTCAGCGGCTGTGCTAAAGCATGCTGGTCGCTTCATGGCTGCACGACTGTGACATCCATCGTTGGAAAAAAAGAACAAGAAAGAATACGCCACATGTGTAGGGAGATGAGTGTGTTGCAACATTGCCCCTCAGCCCACCTGTTGTTAGTGACCCTGCTTTGACAAAGTGCTGTTGAGCTGACACTAGATCAGGTGCCAATATGGTCTGCTTGCTTTTGTCAGTTGTGGGCCAACACCATTAGCTGTTCTGCACTGTGATGCAGATTCCTGCGCTGTGATGCAGATTCCAGAACATACCTGGGGATTCGACACCAAAACCTTCCTGCACGACAATGCCAACTGGGGCAACAAGCAGTTCCATGCACAGCTAGATGCTCACGCCCAGAACTATGAAGACAACATTGCCCAATGGCAAAGGCAGCGTGGCTACATGACATGGGCTTTGGAAGCTCTGGATCTTTCCCTGCCTCATGTTTCTGAGCCCCTGCCCCAGACTCAAAGCCTATCTCACGACTCATCTCATGACTCATCCCATGACTCACCTCATGCCGCTGACTCAACAGCTGACGCGCTCCGCAGTGGCGGGGGAAGGAAGCTGACTGCGCGCAGACCAGCGGAGTCAGCACGTGCAAGCGCTGCTGGGTTGAATCTGCCTGAGTTGAGTCTGAGGCAGGAGCTCGAGCAGCTGAGGTCTGAGCTGCAAAGGCAGCATGAGCTGACTGATGTTGAGGGGTATGAGGAGCATCCCGTCGGTGAACCTTTGAAGCTGAAGTCATCGTTTTGGGACATTGAGGTCAACACTACCACAGGCATGCCAACACCCCCAAGGCTCTTCTCTGTTGTGTGTGTTGTCTGTGTTGCTCTTACACAGCACTGCCATGACACCACCAGACACTGTGTCCAAAAAATCCCATTTGCCTAGGACCTGTTTGTGCATCACAAGTGCTCATCTGCTGCCCCGTGTTCTACATATCAACCCATTGCTTTTTGTGTCCAGACTGCACAGCAAGACTTTGGATGCATTGCAATCAGCCCACTGCGATTGCAGGAACTTTAAGTGGTCTGCAATACCTATGGCCTGAACAAGAAGGGTCCAACTGGGCTACCCCCCAGCAGCCCCTGGGTCAAGTCCTGTATGACACCTACACTGAAGACGACTACCACATCATCTGGGAAAGCTACTCCTACAGCGATTTCAGCTGGGACTTTGGCAAGCTCAACAGCTCGGCAGCTAAGCCTCGGCACTCAAGACTCAGCCCTGCCATCACTAAGGTGTACAAGCAGCAGGTGACATAAGTCCTAAGCCCCTCAAAGCCGTTGCTTCATGATAATTGTCACAACTGCATCAACAAAGTTGCAGGACACCACAAGAAGGAGCTTCTGGCGTCGTGGTGTGGTATCCCTGTCAGGCATGCTGGCTATCAAGTGGAGAACTTGCAATATTTCTCAAATATGTTCTGCCCCACACCAATGCACAGCCAGATGCGTAATCTCACCTCCTTGCTGCCTGCTTGGCTGTTACTCTGTAGTCAAGGCGTGTCACCACAGTTACTCCAAGGGTGACGCACTCCACTGATAGATTGCGACGGTGCGAAAGAATAGAACTTGGATTTGCTTTCATATGCAGGAAGGGACTAATGGGTTCAACGCACGGCAGACTGGGAATTTGATGGCCTGGCCCAATCGCCAACTAGGCGCCTTGGCCAGTCTTCCAACAATGGCAATTTGACTATCAAAAGAACTCCAAATGGCTTTTGTATGCAGGGAGGGGTGGGGTGAAGGCACTGCTGAAGGGCAGAAGGCCAGCCTGAGCCAAGCGCCCTGGCCAGTAGCCCAACAATGGGAATGTGTCAAACAAAAGATCTTCAGTTACCATACATTTGCAGGATGGAAATGGGTTCAAGGCACTGCTGAAGGGCAGAAGGCCAGCCTGGGCCAAGTGCCCTGGCCAATAGCCCAACTGTGGGAAAATGCCAAACAAAAGACCTTCAGTTGTCTTTCAACTGCAGGGCGGGAGTGGGTTCAAAGCTCTGCTGAAGGGCAGCATGCCAGCCTGGGCCGTGCAAGAAGCTGGAGCACCAGCTGAGGTGTGGCTGGACATCCAGGCTCCTGAGGACACTGACAGCCTGCTGCTGGACGTCATCTGGGTCAACAAGACAGCCACACGTTTGCCGGAGGTACCCTTCCAAACATGAGAAAGGGAAAAAAAGTACACGCCTTTCAGCAATCAAAACTGGATGCTCCTGAGGCAGCAGTCCACAGCTGCTCTGCATGCAACCAACCATGCATCCATTCAGTCCTACAATATGCGTCCTCTCCCTCAGGCTCAGGTAGCATTGAAAAGATCAGACTCTGCCTTTTGGCACTGATGAAAGAAGAGCCAGAGTGTGAGGTATATGACCTTCCCTGTGGCTCAGGGTCAGGTATTCATAGCGCCCGGTAGCTCCGTGTATGGGGTTCAGATCCTCATGCAGTCAGCAGCACTAGCAGGCAGGCGCTCAAGCTCAGAAAAAATATGTACAGAGACCTACTCAGTGATGACGCATGGACACAGTATCACTCCTGTGTCTGACTCGTGCTAATGCCCTTGCAAGGGTCTGTATGAGAAGCGCACATGAACACATGATGTACCCAAGCCAGCATGCAAGGAAAGCTCAGTCCTCCTGCTTCATGACTTACCTTTCTGACCATTGCAGCTAGCAATGCGATCACAAATCAGCCGCACGCTTGGTACACAGCCCTCTGTGTGGTAGCGCACAAGCAATTGCTGCAGTCTTGGACATGAATGCAATACATGCTTGGCTACAATCTGCAAGCAAATGCAGCAAGTTTGAGGGCAGCAAACCTTCAGGTGAAGCGCATGGATGCAGCCAACCATAAGTTTGTCGCCCACTGCATGACCAGTGCCGATCTTGGCTTTGGCTGCATTGGAACGTCAAGCTGAACCCATGTGGTATGTGTCACAGGCCATGTGGGTGCAATTTGCCCCAAGCTCTAGAGTGGCAGACCCCCACTCCTGGCAGATGTACAAGCTGGGGCGGCCCATATCCCCCCTGGAGGTCGTATACAATGGAAGTCAGTCTATGCATGCTGTCTGTGACGATGGTATCAGCGTGCGAGGCTCTGGCCAAGGAGCTTGGGAGCAGCTCAACATCAGGTGACATGACACCCATGCATGCTGGTTTATCTGATGGTTCATAGGTGACATTGTGTACCTGAGGCAAGCCCCAGCACTCATTCACTGCAAGGTCTGCAAGACCCACCTCCTGCCCCAGGGTGCTGTATGTGAGGCCATCATGCCACTGCCTGCCCGGGCTGAGGAACCAGATGGAGTAAGGCTTGCACATGCATACAGCTTGCAAGACTAGCAAGGAAATAAACCAAAGGACCTGGACAGCCCGGTATAATGCTTGGCTTCTCATTAAATTGACGCCGAAAGGTGTAGTCTTTTCTTTTCTTTTCTTTTCTTTTCTAAACCAAAGGAGACAAGGAAATGTCTTTGATTATTTCTTTATTCCGTCGCAGATTTAAAATGGGAGTAAAAGGTGGCAGTTTGATGTGATGCGTGAGGTTTATATGAAAACAAATCAATGTCGCTTGTGATGTATGCAAGCATGTGGAAAGATCCCAAGGTATTTGCATTTGATATGAGAAATGAGAATGATGCGGGATGCTGTCAAAGCAGCGGTGTGCCAAAGCCGCATCCAATCACAATGTGCATCAAGTCCGCACTGGGTTGCGCATGCAACGCTGCAGAAGCTGCAAAACAACGCTGCTGGATGCCCGGGATAGCCTTCTGTAACCATGCACCACCAAGCCAACCTTCTGCTGTCATCACGAGGCACACATCACATGACCTGCCACACGTATTGCTCATTGCATGGCGTGCATCATGAAACATGCACCCCATGTTTCACATGACAAAGCTTGCATCACAAGGAGAGTCATCCTATACAAGCACCTCCACCCTCTCTTTCCCCCTTTCCCGTTGTGATGAAGTTGTTACAGTTCCCCCGGCTGTAACCTCACTCGTACGTACTGTATGCAGGTCCCTTGATGCAGCTCTTGTGAGCCCTGGGGAGCCGATCCCATTCCCTGTGACTAGAACCAAGCCAGACTTGAGCAAGGGCATGGCGTACAACTTGGCAAATAACATCTGGGGCACAAACTACATCATGTGGCAACCGTATGAGCCGGAGCAGTCACGAATGCGCTTCCGCTTTTTGCTGCAAATGACAAAGGCTGACCAGTCAGATCAGCATAGGCAGCACAAAGCATCTGAATAAAGCGTTTTGCTGCTATAGCTTGGAGGCTGGTCAAGTTTTTTTGATGGGCACAAAGGCTGAGCAAACTGCTACTGTAAACACAAAACCATACTGTATCGTAGTGCCATGCTGTTGCTCGGTTCAAGTACCATGCAAATTGACGCATTCGCTGCCCAAACGCAACTGTGCATGCTAGTCATGTTCGTCTCGTATGGCATGCATCATGGCAGTACATCTGCTACATGTGTTCTTGAAAATTTACCAGACCTCAATCGCAACTGCATCTAGCTCTAGCAAAGGGATCTGCAGCTGTAATGCTGTCCCCGCAATGTCAGCAGAATGCACAAGACTTGATGTTGCCAAGACAGCATACTGTTTAACAGTATGCTGTTTTGGCACGACGACAGTGAGTAGCCACGAAAACTAGTTTGTTGTGTCACCTGTGATCTATGAACATCACAGGTAGCAGCAAGTGTGGACTGTACACTATTGACACAAATTGTTGTGACAGAATTTCGGCTTTGTACAAATGCAAAGGAACCAGATGCCCTAAGAAAACAGGTAACGTGGCTCAAGCAAGCAGGGGTTATCAAAAGCAAGCAGGAAAGAAAAGCAAGCAAAATAAACATGCGTCAGCTTTATTACCTGCAACAAATGACAACTCAATTGACGACAGCCAGACGTACAAACACCCTCCCCGCCGCTTAGGATGAAGATGCAACAAAGCTTGTCCCCCTGCTGAAAACTCTACTTTTTCATTGAAACCCCTTGTAAGCAAATTGCAATAATGCCAGCTTCTGAACCATCTTGATGCCTCTATAAAGATAACAGTCTGACCTGCCTGCGTGTTAAGATAACAGTCTTAACACACAGGCAGGTCAGACTAGACTGTACATTCCAGAAAATAATTAAACAGAAGGGAACAAAAGAAGGAAAGACTACGCCACTTTGGCAGTGCAGGTCTGGCAAGCTACTCCTGCTGCAGCAGTTGAATAATTTGCTGCTGGTCACATAAGAGCCACAGGAAAACAAGGCCAAAAAAAGGAAGACAGTGCACGTAAGCTCATCCTAAGCAAATGTTGACATACATTTGTACATTGCAGGCTCCCTACACAATGGGCAAGCTACTCACAGCGTCATCGTCTGTGATATCAATGCTGCCTGCACACAAGCTGCTGCCTTCCAGACCATCACAGATGCAGCCCAGGCCTGAGGAGCTGACACTATCAAGCTGGCCACTGTTCAATCTAGACAGCAGCTCATCTGGTGAGCTGATGGGCTGTGAGTTCTGGCCAGCAAGAGAGGGTGAACTGGGTCGCTGCTGCTGGGCAGAGGTCAGCAACTGTTGCAGAGACAGTGTGGCTTCTGCTGAGAATGCTGACTCAGCCTCTTGGAATGCCTGAGGTCCAGCACCTGTGCTGGTCGTCACTGTGCTTGTGGTGCACCAGGTTGTGAATGGTAGCTGCCGTCTGGGAGGAGCAGGTGGTTGGCAGAAGAGAGGAGCTGAGAGCAGCAGTGATGTGCCCATTGGAGAAGTAGAAGAAGACCCAGCTGCATAGTGCGATGGGGAAGGGGGACCTGATAGCCGCCCCAGGCCAGAGGGTGAAATCTCCACCCTGAATTTCATGCATAGTTTATGACCCTGATTGCTGTATCAAATGTCTGCCATTAGACACATCATGCGCCAGCTGCGGCACACAATGTATGCAGCATTGTTTATCAAGACATCAGCAGCTTCTGATTCAAGTTGAGCCCTTGAGATGCATGGTTGAGTACAACCAGCCATCAAAAGCATGCCCCAGATTGCTCCATACATCTGGCATGGTGTAGGCACCTGAATTGCGGCGTCAGTCCCAGCCAGCCATAATTCGCAGGCGTTTGTACTCCATGCCAACGCACACCTCTTCAGCTGCTCAGGAGTCTTGCATTGGTGTAGAGGCTGTAGGTACTGCACACCAGTGTACAGCTGAGACAGCATGTGACAAGAAAGCATAAAGCATACGTGTCATACAAGCAAGGTCCACAAAGCTGCACATGGTAGACACTCATGCTGTGCATGAGCACACTCTATGTGAGGCATAGCACAGTCTGCTGAGCATGGACTGTATTGTGACACTTGGAACAATATTGCATCTGGCATCTGCACAGTGCTAGTTGGACGCTACTTGCACTGCAGAATTTGAAGCCTGACGGTCAGACTGACCACATTAGCACTGAGAGTCTCAAAACTTGGCACTCTACCTTTTTGACGTAGCTGCGCTGTCAATAAGCAAGTTGGAAGAACATAGACGGCAGTAAAGATGCTGACATAGCAATTCATGTACAAGCTCCAAAAATACAATGTGCAATTGCAGACTCCAGCTGCTGTTGCCATTCCAGTGTGTCATTGGACGTTGCTCACAATTGCTGGAACTTCCAGGATATCAGCTGTGGTGCAGGTGAGTTCTGCGACTGACCTGATAAGAGCATGCGTACATGAATGCGATGCCGAAAAACCTGCACCATGTTGGCGATGACTGCTTGCTCCGATAAGTGTCATCAAGGCAAAGCCCCATGCAGCTGAGGTCTGAAGATACAGTACAGAGGCAGATCAATGCATAGCAACAAATGTTGGCCATTTGCTTTTCAGAGCAGTTGGATGGCATATTCTGAAGCTGGAAAAGCTGTGAGCCAAACAGATACAGAATTTGGGATGATTTTTAAAATGTACAAGCAGATATTTTTTCGGCGATAAGTTGCCACCCACAGGTCCACCATGATGACAGGTAACACGCGGCAGCAGAGGTCACACTTCAGGTGATGTTCATGCTCTTCTTACCTGATGATGCATTGTCCTTGGACATTTGAGCTTACGTCGTGCGCTTTTGCTACAACTGCCTGACAAGATGTAAGCCCTCGCCTGCACACAGCTTGCCTCAAGCTGGAAATCTTCAGCCTATCCTTGCTCATACACCCATCGGCACATGATGTGTGCGAAGAAACCCACAAGGCCTTCTTGCAAAGCAGGCAAGAAAAGTAGCTGGTCTTCATAGGTACCTGTGTATTCAGCCTGGAGCATATCCGGAGATTTCTTTGTTGGCGCAGCTCGCTGCTGACCACCTGACTTTCTTCGTCTTCCGCGACACTGCAAGTTCCAATCGACAATGAGCAGGCGGCGTGACAATTCAACTTTGATAAAAGATGCACGGTGGGTGCAACGCAGGTGGCCAAGCTGCTGAAACGAGCCCAGGCTGCGGGTGCGGACGTGGGGTAACAACGAGCAAAATTGCTTGTGGTTGACCTGTGCGTTTGACGACTCATGCGCGGACTGCCTGTCTGCGCTCGATCGCGCGATGCTCTCATCATGCCGCCACTTTATTGCAAGTCCGCCCCGGCAGCTGTTGCTGCGATATCTAAACGCAAAAGCTTTGCCTCCGGTCAAAATCAAGATTGCTGCGCTGCATCTGCCGTGTCAGGAACTATCGTCAAAGTTTGCCGCTTGTATAGTTTATAAAGAGGCCTGTGCAGGCTGCGAGCCACAATGCTTGTGGACATGTAGGAGCGCCCAGCCCAGCTATGCAGAACCTAAATTGCAGCTGTGCACCACCCCCAGCGTTATTTCGCATCGGATCTCGGGTCAGATTCCCCATCACCGCCGGAGACCGCAGCCGTCGCGGATGGGATCGACTCAGAGCTCAACGAACGTTACTGTACGCTGTCGTTACACAAGAGGGACACCGTAATCTACAAAGCACGTCGAAAAACGTCTAATTCGTGGACTGAGCAGCTAGCAAAGCCTTCTTTTCTCTGATCCAGAGACACCCTTGCTTCAACTTCGGGTTTTTGCAGTGTCGGCACTGCTGGCACTTCTCGAGCTTTGAGGGCTTGGGCACCCTGGGCTGCTTCGGTGCAGCCTGCGACTTGGCATCTGGCATAGCATTGTCTGCTGCTGAGCTGTTCTCCATGTCAGCAGTAGCAGCTGCTGCAGCCTTGATCTGCTGCCTTGGTCCCAACTTTGCTCCTTTGGCTTTGGGCTTGCTGAATGGCTCAGCCTCTGGTCCAGCTGAAGGGCCTGCCTGTCCTGCTTCTGGCTGCTGTGCTGTTTTGCTGCGCTTTGACTTTGGATAGCCAGCATCTAGCCCTAAGACCCTTTTCCTGGCGAGGGAGTTGCCCCATGTATCCTGCACTCTGCTGAGTACGGCCGTTGGATGTGCTGACCCATTTTGGTGGCTGGCTTGGGTCCTAGCTAGGTCCCCCTCTGCCCTGTTGAGGTGACTGACTAGGTGCTGCTGCATCTCAGGGTTGTCAACAACCATGTCCCACATCCTCCCAACCACTGTCTGTACCTGGTGCTGGCACGCTGCGCTGTCATGAGCAGGTGCTGATGCAGGTGCTGTAGCTGGTGCTGCAGCTGCTTCTTGCTCTGGCTCCATGCTAGCCAGAGCAAGCACATCTTCAAGCTCTGCCAAGGGATCAAGCTGCTTCTGTGGCTGGGCGGCAGTGTTGCTGTACAGCTTGTCCAAGCCTTGCATGCTTGTGCCAGCTCGTGTGTCAAGAGCCAGAATGATCTGCGCATCTGTGTAGCCTTGGCTGAGGCTGATCACCTTGACCACATGTTTGCACATACAATGCAACAGACCCTGGGGGCAAGTGCATCTGGCTGTGGGCTTCCCAGCATCTGTCACATGATACTGGACAGACATGTCACTCATGCTGATGACATGTGCCACTCCACCTGAGCTGTCAAGGAGCTCCACAAAGCTGTTTGGTATAGCTTGGGCAGCTATCACTGCATCTGTGAGGATTCCCTCTGCCTTTCTGTTGGTTTTGAAGCCAGCAGTCTTGTATGCCTGCTTGTAGCGAATGCGCATGTCTACCTGCAGCATGCATATTACATCAGGTCATGCTTGTGACAAGTTGTGTAACAGGTACAATACAGAGCTTGTATATGCTCCCTCACAGCAAAGGCTGAATGACTGGCTGGCTCCCAGCTGGGTGACTGCCTGCCTGACCGCTGGCTGACTGACGGCTGAGGCTGACTGTGCCGCTCCTCTTGATAAATGAAGGCAAACTCTGAGTGTTGCTGATAAAACAGCCGCACAGACTGAGCTTCATTGTCATGAAGCTTCCAGGTGAGCTGAGCTAGCCTGAGACTAATGTTGTGTATGTCCTGTGGGTCCAGGAAGCAGTCTCTGTTTAGCTGTTTTGTTCTTAAGCTGCGGCAGAACTGACTTGGTGTGCTTTGCCATGATCTGTTGAGTGGTTTGCCCATCCAGTAACTGACTGCAGACCCAATCTTTCGTTTTCTGAGACAGCCCAGGAGCATGATTGTGTTTGACATCTTGCTCATGTATGTTGCTGCCATGTACAAGGTTGCCAGCTGCATCTGAGTGCTGTGAATGTCTGACAATGAGCCGCATGACATCTGGCCAAAGGTACAGCTGGGTGCACATGAAGCTGGACCAGCAGCCCTGCTTGCGGGAGGTACCATTGTCCCTGCTGCCTACCCCACTGTTTTTGGGACGCTCCTTCTGTGTCAGCTCTTCTGGCAGGCGGCTGCGGTAATCCTCTGGACCAAAGCTACAGGTGTATGTTTGCTGGCACAGGAAAGAGTTCTTCTGTGGCCTTTTGATGCTGTCAGGCTGCCTGGGCTCCTTTTTAGCCATGTGGTAGGTGGTGTTTCCTCGGAGACACTCTCCTGTCAACAATATAGCTGGTATCAGCACCTAGCAACAGACTGTGCAGGTCAGCAGCAGCTGCACATACCATGATAGAGGTCCTGGAATCTGTCGAAAGGAATGTATGCCTCGGCGATAGGCTGGCCTTTATTTGGACCCGCCGTCAGTGGTGTGTTCGACCAGCGCAAGTCCCTCTGATCAAAGAGACCAGGAGGCGGAGTCTGTACGCTGCCAGGATAATTCATCACAGCAAAAGCAAAAGGCAGCTCTGTAATATGGCCAACATGAGCTATTGCGCCGCGGAAGTTGTACAGCTATGCCAAACGCGGCATAGTTCGCAGGCACGCTAGCGATGCACTGCTTGGCGTTTGAACTACGTTTAGTCAAGCAAGTCGTACATCGACTCAGTGCTCAAGCCCTCCATGGCCGAAGCCGTTTCCGCATGAGGCGCGGTGGAGGAATCTGAGATCCGATGCGAAATAACGCTGGGTGGTTTGTGGTGCACCACGCTGCTACACAGGAAACTCCTTTTAGGGTCAGGGTCAACGCATTACTTTTTTCTGGAACCCTAAAATACTCTTTTACCATTCATGTGCAGAAACAACATTTGAGAGGTTTTTTTTGGGCCCGTACACCACACCATTTTTGCATTTCACACCCCCAGTATTTTGACATGTTTTCGGACCTAGTAGACATGCGACGCACGCAAGCAACAATTTGTTATGCTGTTTCTGTATGTCTCACCATATGAAGCAGTGCAGTGCATGTGCCCCAAACATTATGCTGCACTTTTGCTTGAAGCATTAGGCTGCTTTTCACAACTTGGAACGTGCTTTTTGACCCAGTATGTTTGATCCAAATGCAGATGTCACCTTCATGTTCAGCAAGCTGTTTCAATGACGAGTCGGTGTTTGCCGAAATTATTGAACACAGATCTGGAAATGTTTGAAAACGGCTTTCCAACGACCGTGCTCAGAATTTCCGGCCCGACTCATCCCCCAAACATCATCGCCCGTAACATCCCTTGAATGCAGGAGCCAGCAGTGGGGGCAGTGGACTGGACTATTGGATTCGAGTAGCCGACTGATCATCGGCAGTTGTGCCCTTGTGACCCCAAGAATTCTGCATAAAGCGAGGTTGACAATACCGCCTTGTTAGGTTGAACGATACTGACAAGGCGGTATTTTACATCTTCAGCCAACCAACTAGGTTGTACATATAGATTAGGGTTTACCATAAAATTCATCTGCATACCAGGGGCACGCCCTGCGGGCAGCCCGCAGGCCCTGCGTTCTGCCGCACTTGTACAGCTCCTCAAGCAGGCGTCGAGCCTCAGGTTCTGGTAGCACAACAACTTGTGCATGAGAGCTGCAATGAACAGAAAACAGTTTGGCCTTGCAGGGTAAGAGCAACTGGCATAGCTTGTGAGGAGACACTCACCACTCAACATTGACAGTTGCAGCACCATCTGCCATGCAGCATTGATGAGCCTTGAACAGCTTCCTATTCACTCCCATGGCCTTGCCATCTATGGTGATGGTATAGCCATGTTCTGTACAGATGGGACATGTGAACAAAGACTCATACTCAATGTCAAGTGCTGCTATGAAAGCCTGCATGACAGCCCTGCACAAAGACAAAAACAGTTGCCACAGATATACATCAGTTTAGAATGACCTTTGCTCAGCATTACAATGTCATCAAACCTTTTTTAGTTTGGTTTCAAACTGCAGCCACCTTAATGCAATGAGTCATGCTTGCACAGTAGAGGCTTGCCTATGAGTGCCACGTGTCATGCTCAGCTCTGTAGCATTGCTATGCTTGAACCTGTTACGCATGTGATGATGGTGTTCACTGAATGGCAGCCTGGACTGAGCCATGTTGTCTGCATACTCACAACCTAGCTCGTATGTGATCATGTACTTGTTAGACCAATTGAAAATGCAGTCCTGGTCACCCTGATAGGACAACTGTCCATTACAGCACCTGCACCAACAGCACAAGGCATCTGCCGCTGCATGAGACTGACAGATCAGCAATAGGTATGGCTAATGAACCTTGCCTATCAGAGCATTTGCGGTGATACACGGAGACCTTCTGGTCACTTGCCCAGGAGACCAGGGTGCACCCATGCTGTGTGACCCAGCCTTGCTCAACAGGGTCAGCATCATCCCATTGTGCAACATTGCACACATTGCAGAGGCTGTCAGCATCTGTTGGAATTGCAGGGATGCAGTGACAACACATTTGACAGCCGCTCTTTTGACAATTCTGGCATTGAGGTAGCAAGCCACCTGCAATGCAGGCACCCTCAGAAAAACTGGTCAAGTCTGCATATATCCAAACTCCCATTGCAGAGTACCACAGGAAAGATGGAGATTACCCAATTGTCCGTTGACACGAGCTTGCAATTGCATCACAGGATGAGCAATGTCCGGCTGAATTCTGCTCATGGAGACTGGGCAGTTGTTGATATCTGTATCTTGACCTTGTGAAAGAGATTGATTGTCACTCAGCACCTGATACCCCTCCATCTCAGCTGCCAGAGCTGACAATCTGTCTAGGCGTGCTGGATCCTCCCCTGTTGTCTCGAGCATGTCCAAGTCATGATCAACACCTTTTAGCCACTCGGACACTGTTTTGCAGTGGCGGCATTTGCGTTTGAGGCCAGGCATGTTGCAGCACTTGTCATGTCTGCACACTAAGCTGCCAGCTCTGTCAGATCCAACAATGACACGTGGCCACCCAGACTTGTGCGCGCTCACTGACAGCACCAAATCACTCTTGCATAAGCAGCCCCCACTGATGTGGGAAACTTGATCATGCTGCAGTTCTACATCACTGATGTAGTCATACGCATCCTCAGGCTTCAGAGACTGCATATGGCTCTGATCACTCAGTACAATGTCTTTTACAGCTCTGGCATGCCAGCATATATCAAGCTGCTGCTCGAACTCTGAACCGCCAAACAAAGCTTGTTATAAGCCAGTTCCATTGTGGGGTTGATTGCAAATCCCATGCAACAGCTATGAGCACTTACCTGCATGACAAGGTCTGGAAGATGTGCCCAAGCCCTTGACAGCAGTGATCTGATCTTGCATCTTTCCGCAAGAGCACAGAAAGATGCATTGATGTTGGGCCTGATCAACAGATGGCCCGCAAAATGAAAGCGGTACACACAAGACGTGCTCAAGCTGTGTCTCCTGCAACAACACCAGTCCTCAATGCCAGGCCTCACATGCAGGTGCAATATATAGCAAGCCAGCCCAGTGTGCATAGTCACATACATGCATGATGAGTCCAGCAGAACTTTCATCAGCAGTGGCAACTGCAACACACAGTGCACCCCTGTCATTGTAAGCCACCACTGTGCAGCGCTGTCGCATTTGCAAGCTCATCAGGTAGCCTGCAAAGTCCTTGGAGCTGCCTGTAAGCACAGAAGCATGTGCTTCTGGGCTGACATAGCTGTCCTGTGCAGCCTGATTGGGTTCAGGTGCTTGACCTGGAGACTGTGGGCTGCTGTCGACTGGGGCCGCACTAGCCGTTGGCATGCGAGGGCAGTCAGATATATCCTCAGAGCTGCTACGTTCGAGCGATCGTGAGCGTTGCCGGCGGGCCTGCTGTTGTGTTCGAGGCCTCTGTGGAGCTCGTGAGCGTCGTTTTTTGCGACCTAGACTGACCACTGTCGCAGTAGCTGTCATCGTTCGCATAGACCGCTGATCGCTCTTGCGCGCTTTAGTCATATTCGGAGCTGCCAGCAGCAATTTAGCCTATGAGCAGCGGCTGCCGACCGGGGTGATCAAGTGTAGTCACGGCGGTTTGGCACCTCAGCGCGATGGACACACTGTGCTCAGCAGGTAGAGAATGCTCAGGGAAAGGTAAGCCTGGCTTAGCACAAGCGGAAGTCGACGCCAAGCGCGCTATTGTAATTTTGCCAAGAGCTGCGAACAGACGCTTTCAAAGTGTTTTGTCGCACTGTGAGAACCTAAATGTTACCTTAGTTGAGTACTTTATATACATGTGTTAAGGTCGTTGCGGTACATGGAGGGCCTTACATTATGGTAGCAAACTTACCTGGTGAAAGTATCGCTTCACCCGGCTTGATTCGCCAGATGGTCGTCGGTGTATTGTATTGTACCTGAAGCTAATGTTTGCACAGTCAGCTTAGCTTGTTTGTCAGCGACTGACTGCCATGAGTACTCAATCGTTCGATCCTAACTCGATGCTGTCTGATTTGTTGAGCTGGGACTGCGAAGCAGCTGGCATGCGCGGCTCCCAGCAATGCGTGAGCACCTTGCAAGACATGGCTCGCTATAGCTTTGCACCATCTGGGTTTGACCCAACACCTACCCCGTTGCCAACGCTTTTAGAAACAACCAGTTCACAGTTGACATTGGATGCGAACAAAACGATCAATAAATCAGAACGCAAACTGGAAATCAACAGGATCTCCCAGAAACGCGTTCGAGAAAGGCGCAAGGTGCGAAAAAGCGTTGACCGCACTGTCAGCTTAGCAGCGAGGTCTCTTGCCAAAACACTGTCGCAACCAGGGTAATCGGTGAAGATCTGTTGCAGGCCCGCATGCAGAGCACAGAAGCGCAACTTGCAGAAACTGCTGCTCAGCTGCAAGTCTTGAAGGGCAGACACAAGCAGCTAGAAGCAAGGAACACCTTGCTTGAGAAGGTTGCAGACCTACACAAGCAACCAGCAGCATTTGTTGTTACAAACAACCCCTGGTCATGGCAGGTGCAGTCCATATAGTTGGAACAGCTTGTAGAAGTGCGCAGGGCAGCTTCCCTGCATCAATTTAAGATGCATACTGAGCTCGCATTTTTGTTCTGTCTGCAGGAGTCAGGCTTGATAACAGAGAGCTCAGACAAAGGTCGCATCATCAAGATCACAATCAATGGCTGTGAGCAGATCTATGCTGTTGATGAAGTTAGCCAGATGCCTGAGCTCCTGTACGCTGACCTGTATGCGGTAGGTGGTTCTGCCATGTCTGCAGCAATGCATGCTGCATCTCTTGCCGATAGCCTTGTTTTCAACAGCTTAGTGTTGTGTCTGTTTGAAGATGCATGCAGTCCACTCTGTTCCATGACGTGCACCTTTTGGGCGCCAATGTACTGTGTCTGCCACAATTCAATATGCACTGGATGGTCCTCTCACGACCTGTCAGTCTATATTTTCTGTGCCCAGCCAAGAGCACCTCTGCCATGGACACCCAAGCTCCTGGCTTATCTGCTCTGGGTGCATGCAGCGATACGCAAACAAGCTTGGGTCTTGTCTGCTGGAAACGTCTGAAGACATCAACAGTCCAGCCAACAGGCAGCTGGCCAAGTGGGTGTCTGAGGTGACGTCCCTCATGGTCTGCATGGCTCAGAGCAACCCCAAAGTGGCCTTGAAGCATGGCTTGGCAGATCTCACCAGCAGTACACATGTCAACCAAGCTGATCCCACGCATCGCCAGGATGCTTTCTTTGTGGAGTTGGTGGTGAGTTCACTGCACCTGCGCTCAACACCCTTCAGAGCCATGTCATCCAGACCTACTTCTGGCATATGCCAACAAGGTCACAGGTTGTAAGCTGGGATCAAAAGCTATGTTTGTGAGTCATTGCGCAGGGTCAATGTCATAACTTGGCCCACACCAAATGCCAGCATCATTGGACATATGCTGTTGCTCTGACACATGGTAAAAAAAGGGCGGGGGGGGAATGTCTCAGCATGTGATATGTGACCAGATGCTTGCATGCTGTAATTTTCAACCAGAACCTGGCACACCTGAATCAATCTGTAGGTGGCTTTGGAGTTGACAGAGCGTCAGCAGGAAGACATGATGTATCTGCGCCGTCTTCTGTTCAGCAAGCTGGGCCAGATCTACAGAGATCGCAAGGTTGTGCTGAATGGCATGCCCACAGAAGAAGAAGATGGCATCTGTTGCTCCAGTGACAAGCTTGGGGACATGACCGACAGTGCTGAGGAGCTGCGCAACAGCGGTGCAGAGGAACTCATTACATACATGCAGTTTTCGTCTGCGTTTTACAGAGGGGTGGGTCATTCGGGCTTTGAAAGACTGTTGCCTATTCTATGCTTACTTGTGCCAGCCATGGCAACTAAATGTTGCTTTCACACATACTGCAGCACGCCCTAGGGAGGGAGAATTGGACCATCTGTTGTCCTGGGATCTCATGCTCAACATGCTCATACATATCATGCATGTGTGCAGCAGCTTGTGATGGTTGAGCAAAAACAGACTGTCTGCAAGTTCACTTACTTGACTGACTGGCAGGGTTGCTGCTCTGCAGATCCAGACGTGTAGACAGCATGCCATTGCCATCGTGCATTCTTACCCAGCAATACCAGAAAAGGGCAGGTTGTTAGAGGCGCTGGCACGTCAGAGAGGGGAACCATCCAAGGAGGTTTTGATGCAATCAGCAGGGATGGATAGCTTGCAGCACGCTGCCAATTGGCAGCAAGTTGTGGAGTATTTACAGAACATCAACGCAGATAATTTGAACCAGCATGTGCCATTACTGGTGGAGTAGGTACCCGAGTATGATGTACAATGTCATTACGCATACCACACTGGAAACTGATGCCAGAAATGGCAGCTTTGTACCCACATTTTTGGTGAATTGAAGCGATTATGAAGCATTTGGTCCATCACAGGGCACATTTGCTTAGTCAAGATGCGTTAAACCACGGAGATGAAGAAGGGCTTAAGGGGCAGACTACGATTGTGATGCCCGGTCAATATTTCGCTGTTTTGGTTCGATTCGGTGTCAGTACCAGCGCACCGCCGCAAGGCTAGGGTGAGTGCCTGATGACGCCACCGGATGTTGCACAACCATGACGGCAGCACAGCCGACGGCAGCACAGCTGCAGTAAGCAATGTTTGGTCCTGTTGAACCAAAGAAGCGCAAGCAAAAGACAAGCGGCCGAGCAGCGAGCTCACAGCAACAGCCAAAAGGTAGTTCAATCGATCAAACATTTTGTTGCAGCTCTATGCACCCGATTATCGGCCACGTTTTTTGATCACGGAACACAGTCTTCTTGAATAGGCTCGAAGGCAGGAATTCGAAGCTGGTTTGGCAAAGGGCTGGAAACCAACGGGTCAGGTTCAGGCGCATCTAGTCATCAGAAAGCTTTGCACACCTTGCCTGCTGCAAACGCCGTAAGCAGGTCCATACAGAATGCCACAGACCTGGCCTCAGACTGCTCACTGAATTTGAGGTACAGCTCAAATAAAGACGTTTCCTGCTTGCTTGTGCAACAGTGTCCGGTCTGATGTCTGTTGTGCAAGGTGTCAGCGCATCGTTACAACCATGACTTTATGACTATCGCCGTTGGTCTTGCTGACTACAGGGAATCTGCACAGCAGTTTGAGGTGCAGTCTGTCAAGCCTTTGGCAGCTGCAGCGAGAGCAGACAGTCCTGTGCATGGCATTGATGCCCTGATACCTGCCTTGCCTCTGCAAGGTCGTGAGGGTGCAGCTGTACGGATCCAACGATGGTACCGTCACAGACAGGCAGAGCGCCGAGTAAGGTTCAGTCCTGCAGTACACATGACAACTGCAAAGTCCTGTGTGGTACACACTGCAGTTGCTTTGATTGTACTGTATGTTGTCCTCCAGCATAAGAGCACTTGGCATTTGCCGTCGATGGCAGTTATAGTGCTCTGGTGCAAGGGACTGCGTTGCAGGGGCCTATCATTGGCAACCACATTCCATGCTTGCAGGCAGCGCAGCAAGATGTCAGGGTCTTTGTGCAGCAGCGCAGACATGCTGCTGGAGTACACAATGCAGAAACCAACCAAGGGACAGCCAGCAATGCACAGAGAGAGGCTCTGGCAGAAGCAGCTATTGCCAAAGCTGCAAGGCTTGCAAATGAGAAGCAAGTATGTGCCCATCGTTGCATCTTGTCCATTGCTTGGTTTTATAGTATGCACTTGTCTTGCAGTCAAAGCAAGAATGCAGCGTATTGTCTGTATTCTGATCACGCAGTTTGCAGTCCTGGATGGAACCCACTGATGCAGCTGGCTGCAAGGTACTCTAGCTAATGCTGCTGCAAGTGGTGCACGCATGAACTCCTGCTGTAAGGCATAGCTTGAGCTGGCAATGCATGTTTTTGTGCGTGTTGAAGTCCTGGCTGACAGGCAGGCACTGAAGCTAAATCTCTGCCGGTTATAGCCCTAGCTTGCAACACACAGTGCAGACAGTGTGTCACTTTTGTTGCTGTGCTCCTGCAACTCCGGCTCCTTCATGCTGGCTGGAACAGTCGCCCAATGTGGCTCTGACTGCCTGCATTCAACAGGAGGCTGAGAGGGCTGTGCTGGCAAGCCTGCAGCAGCACCGTAGCAGCAAACTGCAGGCAGAGCCTACACTAAGGTCATTTTCCATTCACGGCACTGCTGCTGCTGCTGCTGCTGAGACTGTTTTGATATTGTTGTGGGCGCCACTCTGCTTGCGCCACCAACTGCCTTCATGCATACTGTTGCTCAGCTGCTGCCTGGAATGCTGTGTTGGGCACACTGTTTGGGACTTGATAAAGCTACCTTCACAGACTGACATTGCAGCCTGTTTCTGCAGGGATCTCAGGGAAGGTCTCAAGCAAGCCTCTAGGGCAGCTGAGAAATACCACACAGAGCAGCCTGGTCCAGACCAGCATCAGCTGCAGTCAGATGATAGACAGCAGGACTGTTTGCCCTCCATTACTTTGTCTGTCTCCCCCAGACAGTCCCAGCAGAGCAGTCAGGGCATCGTTGCTGCTGACAACTCCAAGCTGACAGGCTTGCCAATGCTCAGAGCCACTTCACCGCCTCAACTGTTGAGCTGGTCAGCTGCTGCTGACAGGATCACAGTAGGCGCTTCCCAACTGCGCCTGCAGAGGGCATCTGCCTTGGGACAGCAGGAATCTTTCATGCCCTTGGCTGGGGCTGATCCCTCAATGGCTCAAGCCATGACCTGTGCCCTTGATCAAAGAGGTCACCAGTCACACATTGATGAAGGTGAGCAACCGCAAAATATTGTGCATGTTTTCCCTTTGAGCACTTTCACGCATGATTGTAACACCACTTGTATACTCTATTGGTTGCCATCACTTGGTGCCAGCACCCACAATTTGCAGCTTATTTCTTTACATTGAAATGGCATAGCATGTTGGGCACGCACCCACCAGCCTCAAGTCCCTCTCTCCAGTAGTGCCGGATGATGCTATTGCAGGTGTTGCCCGCGGTGATTTGTCTGCATCGCGATTGCATTTCCCTGAGACATCAGGTGCGGCTGCAGTCACAGCCAGCATAGCAGCAGCAGTCAGGGAAAGCTTGCTGCTGGCAGTGCCTGCAGACTCCATGCTGAGCTCAGCTCTGTTCGAGGACTTCACCCGTGAGGTGGCAGCTCGCATCATCCAGCACTACTGGAGAGAACACGTGAGCAGGCAAGCGGCAGCTCGGCACCAGTACAGCAGCGCAGCAGGTCACCTTCAGGATCAAGGTACAGTGGCTGAGTCACAGCATGAGGGACATGATACCAGTCTCAACCCTGGCAATGCAGAAGCAGTATCAGAGCTGATTCAGGATGACTCGCTTCCAGAGCTGCTGATGCGGTACCGGGCAAACGCAGGCAGGCCCAGTGGACAGCAGCAGGCACAAGCACGGGCTGCAGAGCACAGCCTGGGTACTAGGGCGTCCAGGGGGCAGAACACACCCAGAACTTTGCACACTGTCAAAATGGATGTTACCAAGGCAGGTGACATCAAGCGGGATGGCTTGCTGCCCATTGCTGCAGATGATACCACAGCAAGCAGCAGCAGCCTAGATAGGCTCAAAGCAAGGCACAGCAAACACAGGAGGCCTGCCCAGTTGACTGCCGGCACAGCAGTGAGTGTTGCACAGCATGCCTTGGTACAGCAGGCTTCTGGTGCCAGGCAGAGCAAAACAGACTCAGTGAGGCTGACAGTTGCAACTGGAGCAGCAACAGCTGGTTTGCCTTTGCACCAAGCTCGTTTTGCAATGCCTGACAAGAGAGTTCAAAGCACAGCTGGTAGCACTGCTTTAGAAAACAAAGTTCAGCTGTCCACCACTTCTCCTACGTGCGAAGACAGTGACAGCGCACTGTTTGAGCTGCTGAACCAAAGCCCTCGAGGGCCTGCGCATGTGTCTGTATCAGCTGCAGCTGCTCAGCCTGTGTTACACTCTGGAAGACATCAGCAGCAACAGCAGCAGCAGACCCCAGGCATGGACAAAGTCAGGGGCAGTGATTCTGAGTTTCAGGAAGCCTCTGATGAGAACGCCAGTCCCAATGTAAGTCCCACTAAGGCCCGAGCAAAGCAGCAGAAGCACCAGCAGCACCAGCAAGAGGCTGCTTGGGACAGAGCTTCAGATTCAGACAGCCTGACAGTGCTCGAAGGTGGGAGCCAGCGTGATGTACCATCTGCCTCTGCGGCGGCTGCTGCCTTGCATGATAGGGCTGATGACTCAGCTTCAGCGTCTGGTCTGCAGCCTGTAGCTGATGTGCAAGCAGTCACGCAAAGGCATGTTAACCTTTTCAGGTCTGAGCGGCTGTCAACTGACAAGCTGGCAGACATCTTTGCATTCCTTGATGATGTCGAAGCACAGGCTGAAGAAGAAGCAGCAAGAGTGCTGTCACAGGCAGCAACGCCAGGCCACAGTCAACCAATCTGGGTTCAGGGCCATGCCCAACAGCCCTGCTGCCAGGGCCATGTGTCGCAGCCCTCACAAGCATCCCCCAGGGACAGCTGCTCACAGGCTTCTTCTCTCACTCAGCCCAGACAGCAGCGGACGCAGCAATTACAAGGGCAGTACCAAGATCTTAGGGCACATGTTGACCGGCACGGCCCTTCTTCAGGAGGGCTGCCAGCTGGCAAGCCAGTATTGGACAGCAAGCTGGTGGCAGCCACAAATGCAAACAGAGCAATGCCAAGCAGGAGTGTTGAGCAAATGCCAGGCACACGAGCTGAACTTGCAGATACTGGATCAGCCAGGGATGCTGCAGATACAGCATCTGCAGGTGAGATTGCACCACATCACATGTCTGACTGGAACCTGGCAAGTGGCGCTTGTGCTGTGGCATTTGTTGCATGACTGCGTGAAGTAATGTGTCACCGTGGTGAGCAGAAGCGTGTGATCCCAGCCTGGAAGGTGCTAGGTCAATGATAAAGAGACAAGACCTGTCCTGCACGTACCTATCTCATCATGGGAAAGCGTTTGTTTTTGTTTTTATCATTTTCATTATCATTACCATTATCATTACCGTTACCGTTACCGTTACCGTTACCATTATCATTATCATTATCATTATCATTGTCATTATTACTGATGCTAGGCTCTGTCATCAGGTTCAGCTGGTGCATATTAAACAATGCATGCGTCAGCAATAGTTTCACCAGCATTACCTATCTGCATGTTCTCTGATGAAGCCTGAACTTTGGTTTTGTCGGGCTGCATTATGGTAAAGGCTCTCATGTATGATATCTGCGCAGCATCACAACACCACTCTGGCTTGCAGGGTCAGCAGAGCCACCTGGTGCTGACAAAGCTTCACTGCTGGCCAAGACTGTGTATGAGGGCGTCAAGCAGCGCATGCACCAGCTGCTGGCCGATGTGCAGGCGCGCGATCAGCAGATTGCATCCCTCCAGGCTGACCTTGAGGCAGCTGCCTTGCACAGAGACGCTGCACTCAAGCAAGCCCAAGCTGAGCAGCAGGTCCAGGACCTAGGCACCTGTCATGTCTATGCCAAAGCACGTTGGCTTGTCTACCATCACCTGCGATGTTGGGGTTCAACTAGTATGAGAATATGAGTCAACCTGATGTAAACCTGTAGAATCAACCAACCTGCATGGTTTTCAGTGTTCAGTATGCTTTGGGGTTGCTATTCACAGGCTGGCAATCCTGCAGCTCTGCACTGCTGCCTACAGAAGCTCCTATCATCATTGCCAAAAGGCATAGTCTTTACATCTTTGTGCTTCCTGGCAGTTTTGTCAGTATGAACTTAACGATGCGTCCATACTGCAGTGTGAGCTAGATGAGCAGAAGAAGAGATTGGAAGGGGACATGGCACGCCACCTGGCGTTCATTGATAGGCTGCTGGCTGACAAGGACAAGCTGTCAGCCAAGTGCATGCAGTTGGGCAAAGACATGAAGGTTAACTGCACGCACCCCAGCCTTCCCCTGCTTGCAGTCAACGTTTACTTGCTGCATCAGAATCTGATACGCCCCGTCCGGTAGCATGCAATGCCAACTCGGATCAGTAGGGTGCAGCATATCTGTCTTGCTAAAGCTGGATGTTTGCTCATTGTTGCGCTCAAAATTGCTTACCATGAAGAGTATTGTACCATGCAAAGCCACTACACATCAGGCACACAACCCAGATCACTGATCTGCAGCACATACCTGTCTTGTCAGAGCTGCAAGTTTACTCACTGTTGGCTGCACCTGAAAGCATGTATGATGCAAAAGCATCCACATCAGGCACACAACCCAGATCAATGATTTGCGACATACCTCTCTTGTCAGAGTCACATGTTTGCTCACTGTTTGGCTGCTCCTGAAAGTGAGTATCATGCCAATCCAGGCATAAAACAAGCACTACTGATCATTGCGGTCAGGACTTTGCAGGCAGCTGAGGCAAAACATGCAGCAGGGGTGGAGTCCCTGAAGGAGGGGTGGGTGGTGGAGCTGAAGAAGCAGAAAGAAGCATGGACTGCAGCGGAGAAAGCCCGTAGGGAAACCTGGTTGGCAGACAAGACCAAGCAGGTCAAGGAGCTCACTGTCAAGGTAGATCTCCCAGGCATAAAGGGGTTGGAAGGAAGCGAGGCATCGCACAGTCAGTCAATCTTGATACACCTCAGCCCAGAAAGACTTGCCGTCAGCCTGTGCACACTTCAAGCATCAGAAGCTTTGCTCACAAGATGCTTTCTCAAACTGACCCAACAGTGGACAAGTCTGCCCACCTGATTTCGCGTGTTCCCTGAGTTGCTGGATCCAGAAAGATGTCCTGGAGAATTTGTAGTATACAAAGCATGCGCGGTGTGATGTGCACACCAGACATAGACAGCATCTTGACCAGACCTCAGGCACAGCAGACCCTCCAGGGCTTGACAGCTTGTTGTCAACACACTCAGGCTATGGACTTTCTTTTCATCATTACCATTATTGGTTTCATTATCATCATCATCGTCGTTACTATTATTGTTGTTGCTGTCATCATCAATACCATTACTACTGTCATTACTATTCTTTGCGTTGTCAATCCCTGTCGCTCAGAGTATGGACTTGCTGTTTTCGCTATGAATGTCGATTTTCTGCTATGAATGTCGATTTTCGCTATGAATGTCGATTTTCGCTATGAATGTCGATTTTCTGCTATCCCAGGGCATGGAGCCTGAGATACAGCGCCTGATAGCCAAACACAAGGCAGAGCTGCAGAGTGAGAGAGTCAAGGCTCAGGACCACACCAGGTAGCCTACTCACCTCCTCACACCCATACGCCTCCATACGCCGTGCATACGCCGTGCATGAATGTCACCAATATCAGCCCCAGCATTTCGCTGTGCAGTCTTCTTCATGACACTGATCACAGAATGTGGCCAAGCGCATGAGAAGCATGCAGCCCTGTTCCCCTTCGTGAGCAGAATGTGCCCTCCATGCAACAGGCCAGTCAGCTTCCTGCCGCAACTGGTTTGCCGATTTGACTCCAAGCTCCTGAACTGCTCAACAGGCACTCGTTGGGCAAAAGCACACTTGTCTGGTGTGCAATCGCCTGATTAGCTTAACATGCACATGTCCTGGTGATGTACTCATGTGATGTCCCAATCCCCTCAACACATTGCCTCAATATGTAACCGATAGACAGACAGCATGCTTGCCTTGCAAGGGACTGTCAGCTGTTAGGCGCAAGCCAGGCATGCCAGCCTGGACACTGTACACAAGCTGAGTGTTGGTTGCATCGAAGCTGTCAACGCCTTCTGGCTGCGTAGGCTGCAGCTGGATGACTTGACAGGGCAGCATGAGACGTATGCCCGGCAGCTGAGAGACCGCCTGCTGCGTGAGCAGGACTTGGCTGTGGAAAGGGAACGTGCTGCCGCTCAAGACCGCCTCAGAGAAGCTGCTGAACGGTAACCCCCTCCTCCCTGCATCCAGAAAAGATACCAGAAAAAGGCAAAACTGATATCTTTGTTGGGTTTTTGTTGGACCCTTTCTTTTGTTTGGATTGGGATTTCAGCAATGTGGCAGCCTGGCTGGAAATGTAGAAGCTGCCGTGGCAGAGATTCTGCTGATGCATTGGGTTTGACTGGATCCTTGTTTGGAACTGCGCTGCACACGGGCGGCAGTGGCAACTGTATTGAATGGCTACCCAACATCTGGCCAAAGTTTGTTCTTTATGCTGCATTTGCGCACGCATGAACAGCGAGTACGATGCACAAGCTGCTATGCAAACTGACTTTGCATGGAGCAACCGTGCATTCTGGGCCCTGGTCATTTAGTCCCCATAGCTTTACGTCTCAACCAAAGTGACCCTTATCCCCACCAGCAAACGCCAAAACCCCAAGGCATTCATCCTACTCAACATAATACATGAAACCAGAACCTCAAAAGTCTCTTCTGCAGACGCCATAGTGCAGCTGCATTCAGCATGAGTTGTAGCATTTGCTATCACAGAGCTCACAGCCCTCGTTATGGTGCAATTGACATGGAGCAATTGACATGGGTGCAACGCCGCATGCGCAGGTATGAGGGGCAGATGCAGTCCCAGAGGCTGCGGATGGTGTCGGACAGCGAACTGCGTCTAGAGCAGTTCCAGGCTGAGCGTAAGGATGAGAAACGCCGCTTTGAAGATGCCCTGGATCGTCTCAAACAGGTCTGCAGCTCTCAGCCTGATCAACTGGCCATCGTCGATGGCGCTCATGCCTCATGTTCTACTCACACACACGGACGTCATTGAACAGCAGCGACAGAGTCAATACCCTGCAAGGCATAGATGTGCTACCTTTTGCTGTCCTACGGTGTTGAGTGGATGCATTTGATACGCTGTGCGCATGCCCAAATCCCTGGCATCATGCCTCCTTAGAAACAGCCGTTTTTCTGCAGCGCCCATCAAGGTCATGCTTCAGCAGGGCTGTTACAAGGATCAATGTACAGGCAGCGACAGCAGTGTGCTCAAGCACTGCCATGCTGCCGGTGGCTATGACACGACATGACAGCAGGCTAGGCCTTGGGCCCGTCGCCAACAACACCATGATTCATAACGTGACACTACCCATCATAGGACACCACGCCATGATTCATGCTGCAAAGTAAGGCATCACAGGACACAACACTATGCTTCACACCATCAATTTTACCCATCCACATCCCAGTCCTGACCCCTCCTTTCCACTAAATGCCCAAATCTGTTGCGTATTCTGCTCAAAATGGATGACTTCACTGGCAAAGTAGTGTAACTACAGCTGCATTGATTCAGTTCCAACACACCCAAGACGTATGTTTTTGGTTTCTACGGTGATTACTAGTAATGAACTTCAGGTGTAGGCGGAAACTGAGGCTAGTGTTAGTGATTATGGCGTAAAATATGGGATGGCTAAAATTGGGGGTCAGCCAGTGATGTCATAAGCACAGGCCTAACCATGAACAAGTACATAGTTTGAAATTACACAGTTGCATGACCTCAGGGGCAAGGGGAGCAAGAGCAGCAGCTGCGCAGCGAGCTGAGTTTGGAGAAGGCCCAGATGCGGCGCCAGCATGAGCGCGAGCTGCAGGCCCTCCGAGACAAGATGGCTGATGAGCAGGTTTGCCCAACTGGGTTTTTTTGCCATGCCTATGTCAATCTTGTGTCTTCATCTGTTTGTGAGTTGACTGACAAGACAGCTGATGAGCAACTTGGTTTTGCAATGTCTGGTGCGGCTGTCATGTCAGTCTTTTGTCTGTGTGTCCATCAAGCTATTGACCTGTTTGCCTGCTTGCCTGTCTGTCGGTTTGTTTGCCTGTCTGTCGGTTTGTCCGTCTGTCTGCCAGTGTGCTTGGCTGCCTGTCTGCGTGCTAGGTTACCTAGCCAATCATGATAACTTTTGGCAATAAAGATTTGCTGGTTCCATTACTCCGCAACATTTGGCAAACAAGCAAGACACCACGTGCACTGCACAGTTGCTTGTCTGCCGACAGCCCAGAGGAGGGGTTTTCTGATGGCAATACAAGAGAATGTATGACTGTATGTACCTGACTGTATGCACCTGACCCTTTAGGGAGAAACTACTGCTAATGGATGAACGAATACATGCTTGAATGAATGCGTGCTTGAATGAATGAATGCATGCTGGAGTGAATAAACGAATGAATAAATGCAAATGCATGAAACAATGAATGAAAGAATACATGCGAATGAATGAATGAATGAATGAATGAATGAATGAATGAATGAATGAATGAATGAATGAATGAATGAATGAATGAATGAATGAGTGCAAATGCATGAAAACATGAACGAAAGAATGAGTGCAAGTGAATGCATGCATGCAGGAAGGGTGGCGGCTGGCTATAGCCAAGAGAGCCAAAGAGGAGCTGGCAAGCCGAGAGGCTGCACTGCGCACCCAGCTCATGCAGGAGCGCGACCACCAGCTCCAGGTCAGCCTTCAACATGAATGAAACATTGACTACTCAATGACTCTTGTTTCCTACATAGAAGAAGAGATTGTAACCCCAATGATTGCACTGGCTACGATTTTGCTTCGATTCTTGAAGCTGGGAGCGCCATGCTTCAGTCAAGAGCACCTGATTGTGGCATTGTTGACTTGCTGGGAGTCTTCTAGTGGGCATGAAGGTTCAGTGCATCAAGCTTGATAGGGATGTGCGCTGTGAAGACGAGGTGTACGTCCTGAACTTCCTTGTGCAGGAGACTCTGGACAAATGGAAAGGCCAAAGGCAGTTGTGAAAAGCAAAGGGGAGGTTCCTTGGGAAGGCCCATGGGCAGCTCTGAAAGCAAAAGGCAAACTTGGAAAAGAAAAGACTGCCTGCCATGCAGATAGTGGTGGAGCGACTGGAGACAGAGGCGGCAGACAACAGAGAAGCAGCCACAAAGGAAGCTGAGAAGCGCGAAACGGCCCTGAAAGGGCGCTACCAAGCTGCCCTGCAGGCTGCTCAGGACTCTGAGCACAAACACGCTGAGCGGTCTGTGCCCTGTCAACCAGTGTTGAGCTGTCATTTGCATGCCAATACATTTCACGCTGTTTAGCTTAGCCTGCAGCTGAACAGGCGATGCTTGGCAGGATATGTACATCCCCAAATGAATAACAGCCATGGCACAGGTCTCTGTCATTGGTAACCCAGGACTGACCCACCATTCTGTTTGCAATGTAGCCCAGGGGCATGCTCATCTGAAGCAACAGAGCATGCCAACCTCAGCATTGGTCACAACATGCTACTATATGCACATGCCAACAGTTCATACTGACTGTGCACAAGTATCAGGCCTAACATCAGCAAAGCAGCATAGCACTTGTTGCAGCCTCACACTCTAATCCCATGTCAAACGACACTCACGTTTGCTGTCAGGGCGCCCATGCCGGCCTTGAGCACGTGTATAACGACTACACACCACACTAATCATCACTTTCATAGCCAGCCCACATCAGCAATCATCAGAGAGAACATCAAACTGCCATCTTGAACACGTATGAGTGCTGTGCAGCTTGTCATGCTGGCATCGTACCAAGTGTCTTACAAGAGTATAGCTTCTGACTTGCGTCATGCAGCAAGGAAAGCTTCAATGCTGTGCACTGTCATCATCACACTAATCCACTTTGACGCCGCCCTTGTCCGGCACAACTTTGTTGCCAGGTTGGTAATGACTGCCATGGTGATGGTTGCAGGTTCAGAGTGGCAGGGCAAGCAGAAGCTGCTGCACAGCAACGCAATGAGCAGCTCCAGAGCCAAGTGGCGCAGCTGCAGCAGCATCTGCAGGACCAGCGCTCTGGCCTGGCTGATGCAAAGCAGCAGGCATCCTCCTCATGCTCCCTTCCGACCATGTGCATCAAGTGCCTGCTTCATACCTGAACTGTCAGCGCATGTGATAGTAGTACGCCTACAGCTGATAGCATCTGCTTTGACAGAATTGCCTATAGGCTTGTTTTGGGCAGTCTGCCAAGACAAATTTAGAAGTGAAGCATATTGTCGTGTGTGACTTTGCTCATGCTGAGGCTGGACTGTGTCCAGCATGATTTCATGTTGCTAGCTAGGTTCAGGAACAGGTTTATGAAGGTTGCCCTAGTCAGCAGGAATGGATGACTTGGTTGTGCCACAGCACAGTGCTCTGCTTGGACAACAGTACCAGATTGTACCGTCCAATTTCACCTGTACAGAGTGTGTTTTGTAAAAGTCGAAAAGGTGATGTTCTGACTACAACTGTTGCACATCTGCTGTGTCTGCTGCAGGTCACAGAGTTGCAAGAGCAGCTGCAGGCACGTGACAAACAGATGCAGGGGGTGATGCAGCAGCATACAGCACACAGCTCAGGCTTGTCTCAAGAGCGACAGCAGCTTCTCGATCAGGCAAGTTTCCCTCTGGACGCACTGCCTGCATGGAGCAAGTTTTTGGTAGTCCCACGCCTGTGGTGTCTGAAGCACGGCATTAGTGTGTTTGGACATTGGTATAGACAGAAAGTCCCATTATGCGATGCATGCAAGGTGCTCTGACTCCATTTCTTGAGTGTCATGGCAGCTGGGTGGGTCTGGTACTGTCATAGCATGTATTAAATCACACCATGCGGTGCATGATCAAATGCATTGCAGCTCGAAAAGGATAAGCAAGGTGCTGTCTGTGGTTGAAAACTAACTGACTTCCTCTATACGGCTGATCAGGTGTCGGAGTTGCATCAAAGGCAAACACAAGAGCTGAAGCAGGTGCAACTGCGAGTTCAGACAGCAGTTGCTGCCAAGGATGAGACCATTGCTGCATTGAGAGAGCAACTCAGCAGGACCCTTGAGCAGTTGAAGTCGACCGAGGCTGTACTTCAGCAGCAGCAGGCAGAACTATGTTGAATGAAACAAGTCTCCTGAACTTTGCGGCAAAGTGTAAGGGTTTTAACCGCTTCTTGAGTTGGTTTGTACTCCAGCAGTGCTGTTCTACGGTTGCAGCACATGCTGGTAAATTGTACACTGAATTAGGTACTTGGTAAACACCACTGCTTTAACATCAACACAAAAGAATAACTCAAATACTCTGAGATGAGTAACACAAAACCATTGAAATGAGACCCATGTCATCAGGGCTTCCTATATCAAGCCAGAGGATGAATGCTTGACACGCTCTCCACGCTGCCATTTGACCAGTTCTTCATCATAAGCATTGTTGGCATGACCCAGCATGGTCTTGGCAGTGTCGAATGTAGCAAGCTTCACTCCTATAGAACAGCATTGAACGCTTGATAATGCTAACAACTGCTGCTGCTATTGCATGCAGTGAGCACCATGCACAGCTTGGCAGGCAGGAAGTGCTTTCGGACTAGAACAATTGAGCAAAAATGCACTCAACACAGCTCAAGGTGTTCCATTCTGCCTTGAACGAGCACACAGCTAGTCAAGGCATGCTCTGTTTAGCCTTTGAGACATGTCACATCCCAAGATGTGACCCTAAAAACTTGCAGGACCGGCCAACACAGAATGTAATCCCAGTATTTGGTGCTGGCCAAAACGCTGGAGATGTCGTTCATTGACACCTACCTTTATTTGGAAGGTTTTTGAGGGCATTCGGCAGAAAGCCCTTGTACAGGCCTGGTACACCATCCCTTTGCAGGATGTTTTGCAGAGCCTGGCGTGCTCCTAAAGCTCCTACGCTCTGTAGCTGAATCTGGCGTCTGCACCATGAGGTTTACAAATGTCAATACCTTCAGAACAAGGTGTCTACATGGGTGCAGCCTGTCTGGTCCAATATGGCATACAGCAGCTTGCAACAGAAATCTGGTGGAAACATCATGCTGGACTAGCCTGTGGGTGGAGCTCACATAGCTGATATATAACACGAATGTGCTGTCTGCTATGCAGCTTACAGGTGTCAGACCAGTGCATGTTGGCATTGTCAAATGCACAATGAGCACTGCAGCGCGACTTGGCAGATTTGTTCACATGCCGAAGCATGTCACATGTCACACTCAACGTCCAGAGCTTGCTGGAGTTGCCATGTAATGCTCTGTACGACGGCTGCTGACATGCAGCAAGAATGAATGAGTAGCTTGTTGATGCCACACGCACCTGACAGTATCTAGGGGATAGCAGAGGGAGGTTGCAAAGAGGGCTGCTGTGAAGCCCTTGGCAAAGGCAGGCACATCTGATGGCATCAGGTCATAAGATGCAAGCTCCAATGCCATGTATGGCGCAATGCCTGCGGCAGTTGACGCTGCTTTACTTGGAAGAAGCAGTTCCAAGTAGAAAGACGATCACAACTGCCCCATGCATGCATTGCGCAACTGCAGAGCAATGCCCTCTTGCCTGGTGTTCCTTGACCAGGACTGGGCAGTGTTAAATGCAGCATGACTGCCATTCAACCCTTCATTCAATCAACACCGGTCTTTCCCTACCCACAGTCCTGCTTAACTGTCTGTATGAGGTCCTGTTTTGGGGGTCAGCATACCAGCAATGATGTGATTGTCATACGCTCGATGCATTGGTGTGTCCAACTGTGTGAGGCAACGAATGATCAATGGCCTATCCTGTGAAACATATAAACAAGAAGGCTTTCTGACTGGTTGTTGTTTCAGGAAAGCTGGGGGGGAGAGGGGGGGGGGTGATCACAATATTTGTAGTTTGGACACTGTAACTAGGCCAGTCAACACAATTCATGCAGACACAGCACAACAGCAGAGAGTGTGGCAGGTTACCTATCAAGGAGGCAGTCAAGCCTCTGAAGAAAGCACTGTATGAGCCTTCCCTGAAGAGAGCTGTGGAGGCTCCTCTGATGCCGCGCATACTGGGGTCAACTGCAATGCGTAATCTGAGCGTGTCTAATGGGTAAGTCACCTGCACACGTGGCATGGCAATCTGTGAACCACAGCAGAAGTTTAAAACAACCTAGCCCCTTGGCTCTACCTTTGATGGCATGGCAATCTGCTGGACTCTTTGAAATATGCTGCCAGCATGCTGCTGCTGCTAGGTTGTGCATGCAGCGTGTGCACAAGAAAGCATCTACAGCTTGTTTGCATGTTGCACATGCTTCTCTGGTGAAGGAGTTTGAGATTCACAGAATGCAGCATGCAGCAATGACAATTATCGACCTGTAGGATAAGCCATATGCATGAGCTGATGGGCATCTGCAGCAGGCAATATGCCATGCAGCATTTTGTAAAGACAGCTTACCAGGGTGGCCACCATGCCAGCAAGGCCCCCAGCTGCTAGTCTAGATGAAATGCTGAGCTCGCCTTTCTCATTCTGAAATCGCTTCTTCAGGACCTCATACGAATACAGCTGCGTCGCACTGTATGGCACAACCCTCAGAATCTGCATTCATCAGGAAGGCAGCGTTACCGGTCAATGACAGGCCTTTGAGAGTGCATGTCAATGCATATTTGGGCAACACAGAGTGCAACTGAGATGCACAGAAGACGGCAGAATTTGGCACTTGCATTTGCAATGCAGTGCAAAGCAGGTTTGCTAGTCAGCGAGGTGGATGCGGGTCAAGCCAGTGCAAAGGACGCTCCTGCATGCCCTACCTGGGGCAGATTGCCTTTCCAGTAGCCCTTGATGCCTTCTGTGCGCCCTATGGCAACAAGTGCTTGCCATACGCCTCCCTTCCGCACAGCTTGTTTTACAGCGCCCTTCTGAAGCCCACCGCTGGTTTGCAACAACAACTTGACCCTGTCCAAAGGAGCTGTGATGGTCTTGCCGATGGCACCAGAAACTGCCCCAGCTGTGAACAGAACCGCTGGCCTGGGTACCAAAGACAAGAGGGCTATAGGCCGGTTTGATAGCAGGTGTCGCGCATCTGGTCGATCTTTCGCGTTGGTTGCAACTGTCAATTCAAAACAGGGTGCCTGAACAGATCGTGGAAGTCGCGTTACTTGATGTGACGATGTTTGGTCAACGTCAGGAAACAAGCTTGAGCTGTTAAAGTGACACTGTGTTTGGCGCGCGGGACACGACGGTAATGATGTCTGTCGGGATGTGAGGTCAAGCTCCGAGCGCATTGCTCACGGCCTAGACACCCAAGGTCATAGAGCGAGCTGCAATTGGAAACTTGCGATGGTTTGGAAGAAGCTTTGAAAGCCGTTAGGTTAAACCAGCACGTGATAGCCTATGTCGTAGACAGCACGTTTTGAATGCTCACATTTAGCATGCATGGATCTGAGTCTGGCAACCTGTGTAAGCAGTGTCTGTGGAATGCATGTCTGTCACAGAGTTTTAGGTGCAATCATATGCTTGATGATGTCTATTCACCAAGCTGTCGAAGAATCTGACGCTTGTTGCCTGGGCGCGCTGCTGAGCCAACTTGACTGCAGCAAACATGGAAGCACACTGCTTGTGCTTGGCGTAAGCTGAGCGGCTTCGTGCGTAGTATGCTCCAGGGCAGACTTGTCTTTGAATTGGTTGAGGTGAGTGCTAATTCATTGATGTGCAGTTTGTACTTTTGTGCCCATAGAGGTTGTGAATGCATGCAAGATGAAGTGGTTGTTCACTTGCTGAATGACTGCTGCACTGAGCATCACGACAAGTCACCTGATGGCGCAGCTCTTGAAGATGGCGCAATTAATTTGGTTGCAATTGAAACAAGGTGTACTCAGTTGCATACAGAATCTAGGGGTCGTTCTGCCAATTTTCCCATAATTGTAGCAGTGTCAACTCTGCTGTGTGATTTGTATAATAATCATATATGCAAGGTTGAAGATGCACGTGTTGCATGTGTAGGCTCAAGGTCACAGAGTGAGGCTGCAAGCTCGCTTCTTCTCTTGAAGATCAACAGCCCTTGGCCGGCCAGCAAGATTGCAAGACTCCTTGTGGGTGTGACTTGACAATGCAAAAACTCAGTCCAGACACAGGGATTTCTGTATGATTTGACAGATCATTTGAGCAAGTGCTGTCAACAAGGACCAGGCCAGAGGTACTAATCGTAAAGTTTAAAGTTTGAGCGCATCGTACGCTCTTGCTACGTGTATCATAGACGCTGCTAGTGAAGTGTTGCTTTGTTAAGCTACTGTGCGACGGGCAGCCTGACCACAGTGCGCGGCGTGCTTGGCGATCTGGATGTGTACTCTGATATTAAGAGCAGACAGTGCAAGCTCAAAACTGCGTGCTTTGCAGTAAACATCGATGATGCAAAATGCGATGGGTTTGATTGGGCAGGCCGCGTCTGCTTTCGCGCAAAACTTGGCTCAGGAAGCAAAGCATGCTGCGGACTCAAAGCACGCAGCCAGCTTAGCGGTCGCTAGAGCCCAACATGCTGCTCAGCTCAGAGCAGCCAAAGCTAAGGCTGCTGCTGCCGTTGCTGCTGCCGCCCAAGACGAAGGCGAAGGTGCAGAAAATTTGGTCACAGGAGCTGCAGTAAGTTTGAACTCAGCAACAAATCAGTGCTTCCTCAAGCTTTATCTCTCTCATTGGCTTCAGGACGCATCACACCCAAGCGTGCCTGGTTAGATTGCTCAGCAACTACGCAACCATGTGCTCATACATGCATGCGTACAGGCTCGAGATGAAGAAAATTCAGAGCTGTACTCCAACTACAGGCCTGCCAGGCTTGTTGACGGTCGGCCTCATCCTGACCCAATTGTTGAGACAGCCTCTCTTGCTGGTGTCAGTCCTCCTGAACCAAAGTATCAACATCACCTGCAGGTGACATACCAACTTACCTCTGCTGCTCTCATGCTTACCATGTGCATTTGCACAGCATTGAAGAAGCTTCCTGACACACCTGTTTGCTGTGCTTCCTGTGATGATGGTTCGCTGCGGGCACGCGACAATGCATGTGTGTGGTTGTACACCAGATTTTTGCTCCTTTGATTGCAGGACTGTGTGGCTCTGGGACAGCTGTCCAATGCACAGATTGAGGCTGTGGTGTATGCTTTCATGCGCTTTGACAAGCGGTTGCAGAATGGTATGTGTCTGTTGACCAAATGGCATAATGCTCTTGCTCATGTTCCCTTTCTGTCATGTCCCTCTTGCCTTTCTCTGTAATGTAGAATCTGATGTCTCTGATTTGGCTTGTGTCCTGATGTGACACACACCACTGTGGACATGCAGTGCAATTTCTGGTATGATACTCCACTCACCTCGTCTGGATTACATGATGATGGATCTGCTTTTCCCTCCATGCAGGCCACCGAGCAGGCTTCTTTCTTGGAGATGGTGCTGGGGTGGGCAAGGGCCGCCAGATTGCTGCAATGATCAAGGAGGAGCATGCCAGAGGCGGCACACGCACTTTGTGGCTGTCTGTGTCCAATGACCTGCGATTTGATGCTGAGAGGGACTTGGCAGATGTTGGTGCTGGAAACATCTCCGTGTTCCCCCAGGTGATGCTCTGTGTTATGACACATGGACAGCATTGCTGCATTTAAGACCACAAATGTGACTTTATTGGTACGATAGCTTTGGTAGACAGGATATTAGGCGGCGCATATGTGTGGCTTCCATGTCTGAACTTCCACACTTTCTCATGTGCACATCATCATCAAATCTATTGTATCTGCAGCTCATGCAACCAGTTGTGTATGTGGCTGGGCCTCGGCAAACCCACAAGCAGAAATCAGACAATAATGTGACTGATGTCCTGCCCTTGCAGGGCAGCGCATCCCTCCCAAAGGGCCGCCTCGACAAGGTTCACAAGCAGGGAGTCATGTTCATCACATACAGCCTGCTCATAGCGTCTCTGAAGAAAGCCACACTCCAGACAGTGGACGATCAGAACGTTGACACCAGCAATGGTGTTAGCAGCGACCTGCCAGATCCCAGGGCACAAGGTGTTCTGCCAGGGACTAGACTCTTCCATGTTGTGGAGTGGCTAGCTGGCAAAGACAGACAAGGCAACTGTTTGATCATCCTGGATGAGTGCCACAAGGCCAAAAACCTGATAGCCAAAGAAGGTGATCACGCACTCGCACACATGCAGTACCCCAGCAGTTCTTTTTTGGGATGTGGCGGTGACAGGCGTGTTAGCTCAAGGCACCTCCACAATTGCCAGCAGTATCCACATTCTGCTGAGGCTGACGCCCCACCCTGTTTAGGGGCGTCGGCTCTTGGGGTCACGCCACTGGTGACCCCATGCAGAACAGCTTGTCTGGTCACAAGCCTGCTGTTGCTAACTGCTAGACATGCTCCATTGCATGGCATCTGCTTGCTCATTCGTCATCATTGGAACCATCTTTTTAAGAAAGAACATGAGACCTGGGCTCTCAGGTCTTTATACGCTGGCATTCACAGTCATGCGCAAAATTTCGAATGACATCACACCTTTGCCTTGATACCCATGTACATTGTGGAAGTGTGCTCACTTGCTCTGTGTACATTGCAGGTGCTGCTACACAGACTGGCAAGGCTGTTGGTGCTCTCCAAGACCTTCTGCCAAATGCAAGGGTTCTGTACAGTAGTGCCACTGGCGCCTCAGAGCCAAACAACCTGGGCTACATGTACAGACTTGGTGCGGCTGGTTTTGACCACATGAAGGACATGATCGAAACCCTCAACAGGTACCCCAAGCTTCAACCAGTGTAGACAATTTAGGCTGTAACCATGTAAGCCCTGCATGCAGTGCAGTCAACCTGCGGCAATCACAAAGGGTGTTGCACATATGCCTTGAGCTGCAATTGCAGCCTGATGCAACTGTACATGTGTGAGTTGACAAGCAAAACAAGATCCTGACTGTGAGGTGCCTTTGCCTGACTGAAGAAGTGTGTTTTCTTGCTCAGGTCTGGATTGGGAGCTTTGGAGCTGTTTGCAATGGGACTGAAGGCCACCGGCAGCTACTTGAGCAGGACGCTGTCTTATGATGGTGCTGAGTTCAGCATAGCCAGAGTGGAAGTAGACCCCACCTTTGGGTGCGTGCTTCAAGGGTGTCTTTGATGCTTACCAACAGCAGTGGTGCCCCAAGCCCAAACTTACCACTGTATTTACCTGCATCAGCAGCTGCCCACAAGCAGGCAGTGTTGTCCAAACAGCAGCAACTTTCGCCTGCCTGCATGCCGACCTCTAGGGACATCATTTGTGGCCAATGCTGGTTGGTTTGTAGCTGCATGAAAGTGGGCCAGCACTGGGCTTGTTTGTCACAAAACATCATGGTAGCAGGCAAGCTGACCGATGCTGATGCCGCTGCAGGGTCATGTACGACAGGTCAACAGACTTGTGGCAGATGCTGTTCCACATCTGCTCAGGATTGACCATCCATAGCAAGCATTTCTGGTCTCAGTTCTTTGGAGCCCAGATGCGCTTTTACAGGCAGATGCTCATGGCGTCCAAGGTAACTTACAACCCTTGTCGAACTCAGCTTGGACTGCAGATCAGTTTGGGCTTGCATGTCTGATATTTACCAGTATGTACATATCTGCCTACTGAACGCTTGCAGCACTCTGCATAGTCACCAGACGCACAATTCAGAAGGTGCTTACCAAGAGGGCATGATCATCTACGCTTTCTGTTCCTGCAGTCAACATAATGTTTAGTGATTTGTGAAGCCTCCATGAGTTTTGCATGTGCTGGCAGGTGCGCGAGTGTGCCAAGCTGGCGAATGATGCAGTGGCATCGGGACTGTGCTGCGTGATTGGGCTGCAAAGCACCGGCGAAGCCAACACCAACCAGACCCGCGAGGAGGAGGGCGACTGCCTAGATGACTTTGTCTCAGCTCCCAAGAAAATCCTACAGCTTTTCCTGAGCAGGCACTTCCCCACAGATGATTGCGACCTGGCGCCTTTTGAGCTGGATTTGCTACAGCATCAGGTGAGCCATGCGATCTGACACTGCCTGCCACCACAAACTGCACAATGCTTTTGCAGACCCTGATGTGAGATCGTCCGCATCGATGCTTTTGCTGTGGCGCATGGATGACCATGTGGTTCATGTGATCTGCAGATGCTTGCTGACTGTTGTTTGAGCCTGCACTGCACAGCATGCACAACACATGCAGCCGTAGGCCTTCCAGCTGTGTGAACACTTGCACATGACAACAAGCAGTCCATACAGGCTGGAGCAACAGTCACACTGTCACAGCCTGACCTGATCTGATCACATCTGTTGCATCTCTGATATGCAGGTCAGCCAAGCAGTCAACGCATGGAGAGACCTCACAGATGCTGCTGCAACAGCAGCAGAAGCACAAGGTGCTACCAGGCCATCTCAGGACATCAGGGCAACAGTGGGCATGACAGGAGTCACAACAGCCAGTGCCAGGCGGGCCTCTCCCTCTGCTGTGTCCTCAGCCATTGCTCGCTCTGCTGCCCCTTCTGCAGCAAGCACAGCAGCAGCATCAGCAACAGCAGCTAATGGCAACGACAGTGATGATGGTTTGGAGTTGATTGGGGAGCAGACTTTGGATGAGGTCCTGGCGGTGTGTGTACAGATAGCTTGCAAAGCCATGCCTGCACAGAACATAATCTTGCTTGACGAGTTGCAGCTCAGATCAAGTGCGTCCACAGGTTAAGTGTGCCGAGTACGTGCCTGTCTAGGGAGTTGCAAGGTCAGCAGCAATGGGGCCATGAGGGTTATTCACTTTGTGTACCTCTCTTCAGAGTCAAAGCTTTGTTCCTGGTAGTGGCTTTGCCTGCTGGCTTGCACAAGGACACCCGCATGGACACAGTCACTGGTGATATAGTTGCATGTTCAACACCATCAGCATTGCTGAGATGGTCAAGGTGATGATGCCAAAATGGTAACCGTGCAGGAGCGGAGGCGGGAAGCTGAGAGGAGTGGGCGCATGATTGACCTGACAGAGCATGTCAGCGCAAGCGTGCTGGCAGCCACAGCTGCAAAGCTCGAGGCTGAGCAGGAAGAGCGTGATGAGGCAGAGGCACAGAAGAATGTAGAGGAAGCTGTCAAGCCCTACAAACAAATGCTGGTGAGGTCCATGAGCACAACTGTATGTTGAATTTTAGCATGTGTGTTTTGTACTGAACGTAGTGAAATCCACAAGCATGTGCAAGAGCTGTCACAAGCAGGCCTTGAATTTGGCAGCTGTGTGGTTGGGCGCTAGTTGGAACAGTCGGACAAGGCACTGGCAGATGAGTGCTTGCAGACAGCCGGTGGCAGTGACAAAATGAGGAATGAGATTGTAACTGCATCAGAATATGATATCTCCTTTACACTAAAGCATGACCTCCTGTCTTTGCAGTTGCAGCTGTCCGCATTTGGGCAATTAAAATTCCTTGACTGTGGTGCAATTGGCATTGCTCATCGTGTGGCAGCAGTGATTGATGCATGGCTACCTGCATCTGAGCTGCTTCTGGATCTGGCTGTTACCTATTCGACCTCTGTGCTTGACAGGCAGATGCTGAGCAGAAGCTCGAAGATGCCATGGAAACGTTGGCAAAAGAGGAAAAGGAGTCAGCTGCTGCAGACCCTCCAGCAGGACCATCTGCTGGCCAACCTCGCCGAAAGGTCATTGTGGAGTCTGAATCAGAGACAGAAACTGCTGCACCTGCGAGTGGCTCTGTAGCTGATGAGACTGCAGGTATGTTTCCTCTCCCTACAGCTGTTGCATGTGTATGTATCACATGCGTAAGCAAGCTGTGCATATACAGGCACACTATGATCTGAGAAGCCCCTCTATGGGTTGCAGCTGCCTCTGAGACTCAGCGCTTCCTGCATTTGCAGTTTGCTCTTCATTGACTCAGCCAAGCAAGACACTGACACAGCCCGTGAAGCAATTTGTAGCAGGCTTTCCTGGTGCCTTCATATTTACAGAGATGTGACACTAAAATGCTGCTGACTGAGGAGCTTGATATAGATTGTCAACAGGATGCCAAACGTGTAGTACTATCCTTGCACAGGGTTCAAGTCAGCCTTCAAGTTGTGATGCTGATGGTGGCGCTTGTCCTTATGTGACGCAGATTCACAGCCGTGCGCAGGCAGCAAGCGACGGAGCCCCCATGCACCAGCTTCACAGCCTGTTGCCAAGAAGGGCCGCCTCCTCAAGCAGAGCTCCTCTGGCATCAAGGAAGAGCCCATGACTGCAGCTTCAGACGCAGAGTCAATGGATGAAGCGGTCAGCCCTGACAGAAAGAGCAGGAAGGCACCTGTTGACAGTGATGATGAGGAGTTTATGCCAGGTGGGGATGGCCGGTCTTGCTGTGAGTTGCATGCTCAAAGCTACATGACAGTGTTCTGAATGTGAGTAGTGCTCTGGGCAATGCATCAAAGCCTGTGTGCCTCAAGTGCCCTGAAGCATCTCTGTGATGGAGTGCAGGCTCTGCTGCAAAGTCTGATGTCCTAGACCTGACAGAAGACACAGCTTGTGAGAGGTGTCACAGTGCAGCAGATGCCGACAACATGCTGCTGTGTGACAAATGCAACAGAGGCTACCACACCTCTTGCCTCTCCCCACCCATGGAGGCTATCCCTGAAGGGGAGTGGTTCTGCCAGAGATGTGACTCCAAAAAGGCACAGCTGAAAGATAAAGGCGGTGTGCCCACTGCACGAAAGGCAGCTGCCCCTAGCGCCTTGATGACAGATAGTGACTCAGATGGAGATGACTTTCAGGCGCCGCCTCCCAGACATGCAGGCCGGCTCACTGCCAGACAAGGCACCTTGGCAGGTGTGGCCTTCTACTGCTCAACTCACTCAAAATGGGATATGCATGCATGCATTCATTCGTACGTTCGTTCATTCATTCATTCGTTCGTTCGTTCGTTCGTTCGTTCGTTCATTCATTCATTCATTCATTCATTCTTCACATGTCTTCCCCTAGAGAGTTTGGTATGTAGATCCTGAGGAGCTCCATGTATAAACTCCTTCTCTGGCAGTCAGTGTACCAACAGGAACACGTGCTGATGTGTTCCAAGTCAGACCGGACAACTTCATGCCAGCTTTTGCAATGCTGACCAGGGTGTCTATTGCTCTCAACTCAACAGAACACAAGCTTCTGAACATGGGATAAAATGTTGTGCATTCACAATGACATGTTTGGCACGTCTGCTGTAATAACAACAAATATTATTACCAAGTCTTTGTGGCTCATGATGAGCTGGTACGTGCAGGGCAAGTCTCGTCTCTCCAAAGCAGCCTGTCCTGTGCATCCCTATATGTCTGCTGTGTGTGTTGTACACACCTGATTCATGATCTGATGTAAAGGCTGCACCCCATGAGCACCAAGCGCAAAGAGTGGCCACATCACTGCAGCATGCCTGCAAGAATTTGCTGTCATTGACCTGCAAGATGCTGATGACCCAGCATGCTGACATCACTGTCTGGTATAAGGCGCTTGGGCTAGACAGAATGCGCAGTCAGGCAATCCTGCTGTGCGCAAGCTGGCAGCTCAGAAGAGGGTTGAGAGCTGTGAAGCCATGCTGGAGCAGGCCAAACAGGATCTTGAAAGGGCTAATCAGCGTGCCAGGATGGCCACACAAGAGCAGCCAGCCACTGCCAGAGTAAGGCTTTCAGACTGAATGGTCCATGACCGCTATATCAGAATAAATTGTGTTGACACAGAGGACGTACCTGCAGTATCTCAGTAGTGACTCGAGCCATTTTGCTGTATGCCGAGTAGAACCTTGAAGCACCATACAGCTTGCTGACTGCTCAACACCCTCCATCATCTAGTCTGCAGTAACATCCAGCTATCATTCTCAAGAGCAACACATTGCTTCCAACCTGGGTCCTCCTACGCAGTCAGCAGACTCAAGCTGGCAAGGCAGCATCCAGCTCACTGCCAGCTGTCCCTCCACGACATGCATACACATGGTGGTTTGATGCACTACATGGCTTTTCAGGAAGCTTGCTTCAGCATTGGCACCCATCAATGCACTCCAGCCAAACCGGGTGTTGATGCAGTCCACAAGGGCAGGCAAGACAGCATCCAGCTCAATGCCAGCTGTCACACCAGGCCCAAGCTCTGCTCGGGTGAAGCCAGAGCCTGGTACTGCTTCAGCAGCTGCTGCGGCAGGTGGCCCTCCCAGCACTGGTGCAAGGCAAAGAGAGCCGGGCAGTAAGAGCAAGAGGACTGGGGGATCGCGGGATGGGTATGCTGTCAGGCAGAGTGTGCTGGATGATGATTGGGAGGAAGAGCTGGAGGATGAGGCAGAAGACCTGAGTGAGTATCTGTCTGACAGGCCAATTGCACATGTTTGTGTGACAGACTTGGAGCTTGTGCACGTGCCTTGCAACTGCTTGACAAGGTTGCCTTGTCAGCATTTATACAGAACGTCAAGCTCCTGCTGTGTTCAATGATGCAAGTTCAGCTGGGCACTGCCAAATCATTAATGAACCCTGTCTATGAACTCTTTTGTTTAGTTTCTCCACAACTTTGGAGAGTGATAATTCCCTCTAGACTTCAAAAATCTTACTGGATATCTCAAAATTTACTTTCAGAAAGGTATAAATGGGAAACAATGGGTTGCATTGCCACAGTCATGGTCAGCTATAATCATTGCCTGGCAGGCTGTGCCTTTAGACTAAGGGCCGCCAGGTCCTGCTGCTGCACTTGCTCCACACCATGCACCTGTCGCTCAATGAAGACTCTGTGAAGCTGAGTGCATGCTTGTTTCAGACCATAATGACATAGTAACCATTCACTACTGATCTTTTTGACCAGGACGCAGACAAGCCTGGCATATCTGTGCAACCTAGTTGTTTGTCTGAAGATGTAAACCCTCTTTGGCCTCCATCTTGACTTAGAAAGCGTGCACAGGTGGTGCTGGGAGCTGCCCACAGATGGTGCGCATCAGAGGCATGCTGCTGCGGCTGCTGGACATCATGGAGCTGCCCCCCAACCCCCTAGACCAGCTGACTGACCTGATGGGCGGCGAGGAGAAGGTGGCAGAGATGACAGGCCGCAAGGGCCTGCTCAAGAGGGATGCAGATGGCACCGTCAACTGGCACCGCAGATGCCCAGAGGCAAGCCTCTGCCTTCAGGCCATCACACCATGCGCACATCCTCTAGCACATGTCCGTTTGCGAGTGTTTGCTTGGTGTGGTGCAACAGCAGCAGCACCTGAGGTTCTACACAAACCCATGAGCTTTCTGCTGAGACACAGCACTATGGTCTGTCTTTTAGCATGACATCATGTACATCTTTGTTCCTACCCTTGTGCACTCTATTCACCCCACACCTTTGAGGCAGCATGCAACAGAAGCATGAATCTGTGACAAGCCAACCAGCCAAGCACGCGTGTGGTCATGCAGGAGTCCCAGAAGTTGATGAACGTGAAGGAGAAGCAAGCTTTCATGGATGGGCGCAAGCTGATAGCCATCATCAGTGATGCCGCCTCTGTGGGCATCAGCTTGCAGGCAGACAAGCGTGTGGCCAACCAGCGCCGCCGCTGCCACCTCACCCTTGAGCTGCCCTGGAGCGCAGACAAAGCCATCCAGCAGTTCGGCCGCTCCCACAGGTGTGCCTCAGCTGTGACCTATGGCTCTGTCTGTGCTGTGCTCAGACAAGCGTATTGTCAGTTGCACTTCATCTGCATTCAGATATGCTGTTCAGCGGACAATGTAAACAGCGTACAATAGAGTCTATGCATGCTTGCTTACACACCATGCTGTTTGCTTGTGAGCTACATTGCAATCGGCTCTTTGCATGCGGGCACTGAACAGCTGAAGTATTGTTCACTGATGGCTTACTCATATGACGGCTTCTGTGTGCATAATGAAGTTCAGCAAATGTGATGCTGCATGTGTCTCTGTGGTGCTGATGCGCTGACTGCAACAAAGTCGGTTGGAGCATTCCTGCAGGTCCAACCAGACCAGCGCACCCATCTACCGTATTGTGGTGAGTGCCTGCGCTGGAGAGTACCGCTTTGCCTCATCTGCTGCCAAGCGCCTGCAATCCCTGGGGGCTCTGCTCAAGGGGGACAGAAGGTACACAGCTCTGACTCCTGTCTCCTCCTCCTCCCTGCATCCCCTCTCTGTCTAGCTCACAGTGTTGTAGTCTTTGCATCATGGGGATTCACAAAGCTTATGCCAATCACGATGCATGTGCAGACTGTCTTGCCTTAGTCAAGGGTGACAGGAGGTGGCCCCCTCCTCCCACCGCCCAGCTACGTCCTGCTCTACCGTACCTTGTGGCAGCATGCATCTGTATTCTTTGATGCCAGCCTTATTAGACTTCATCCTCTAAACCCAAAAAGGTCATTGTGGTCACGGACTTTGCTGTTGGATTGAATATGGGACCTGATATGTGGAGCCAGGTTTGGGGTGTCAACTGCAGGGCTCTTGGCGCTGGTGAGGACCTGAAGAGCTTTGATGTAGACACCAAGTGGGGCAAGCAAGCTCTGGACAGGCTGTACGGAGATGTGCTGGGCATTTCTGACCCAATGCCTGGCGTCCAGGTACAATGGGCATCTTGAGCAATTGTATGCCACAAACAGCACGCAAAGCTGCTACGCTGATACATACCCTGATGACAATGTGCTTGTTGATCCATATCTGGCATTGAATTGTACCCCTATACACCCTCTGCACTTCTGCAATGTGTTGCATGCTGGTATGCGTGATAATATTTCTCAAAGAGGGGCTTCCTGCATTTGTCTGAATCAGCGTGTGTGCTTGTGTGCACAGGTTGCCCACCTGCCTGCAGCCCTGAAGGACTTGGGGGCTGATGGGGGTTGGCCCCGCCCTTCTACCTGCGCCAACCGCCCTGGCCAGGATTTCTTCAGATACATGCGCTCTGCTCTGACTGCTGTTGGCCTGATCACCAAGCAGAATCATGTTACAGGGTACACCTCTTATGCCTGTCAGCGAAAAGACTTCTGCCAATACTGCGACTGGCCCCTCGTAGTGTCATGTGCTTGGTCTTATGTCTGGCTTTTGTCTGCACAATGCTGAACCCTTGATTTGCCTGTGGCATATGGTGCCTTGCAGCCACAAATAGGGTGTGCCGGGCTTGACTGCATGAGCGACGTATCATCAAGCCTCGAAAACAGTAGCGAGCAAATGGGAACAAGGCCTATAACAAAAATGTCTGATGACACAGCTCAAGGCATCACCTCCAGGTGTCAATGCCACCAAGCATGACACACCTGCCTGTTTACAGGCCGGTGTTCCATATTCTGGAGAAGAACAAGAAGGTGACCAAGTTCCTGAACCGTATGCTGGCCATGAGCCTGCGTGACCAGAAGATGCTCTTTGCTTTCTTCAGTGACACTCTGGTGAGCCACGCCTTGCAAGCCAGACCCATCACGACTGCCTCTCAGGCCTGCTTCCAAGAGTGCTCGGCGCAGTCTAATGTGCATGTTTGCATTCTGTGTCAGCTGTAATTTCTCACAGCCACATGTCAACAAGCGCTGCAAACTCAGCTCCTGCATCATGCCATGCTTTCACACAGGTGTCAACATGGTGTTTTGTTTTCCTCAATGCTGTTCAGCCAGGCCTGCATGTTCTGCCTGGACGCTGCTGCTTCTGGCATGAACATCAGTGGGAGCCTAAGGCAGCAAGCCATCTATGACCCAATGTTGCCCACTCTTTTCATCCAAAAGACAAAGCTTTGAGTGACAATATGGTATGAAGACATATGTGCAGTGCATTCGTCCTGACTTCTTTACAGGATGCCTGCATTGAGCTGGCCAAGACCAAGGGGAAGTTTGAGAATGGCATTGTGAGCCTGCAAGGCATGCAGAGCATCACGTGCATGAGTCGGGAGCTTCTCCATGTGGATGCAGCGTCAGGTATGATTGCTTGAACCACCGACGCTTGCTTCATTTGTCTCTTGGTGCATGAAACCAGCTTACAAACTGTTCTGCTTGGCATGCGATCACCATCAGACGTGCTGTTCACTTGTGCTGCCTTGCCCGCTTTGAGCTGTCTCTGATTGCTCAACAAGGCTGCCGATTGCTGTGCAGATGCGCGCACATACTACTCGAGGCTTCAGGCCAATCATGGCATGGACTTTGCTGAGGCCAAGCAGTACAGGGACAACTACATTCAAGACAGGCAAGATCGCGGTGTGCCGGCATCTAACAGGAACGGCATGTACATTTGTACAACTATCAAAGATCAGGGCAAGACAGGTGGATCCGCATACACACTTGCACAGGTGTCAGCATTTACAAGTGTTGGCCACCAGCTCAATTCAACAGATACCAGAAGAGATACAGAGGTGGCTGAACCCAGCACAGGAATTGCTTTGTAGGGTCTGATTTCTGTTTCTGCAACGTTGGCATGCAATGTGCTCGTCGAGCTGTGTGCATGAGGTTGCATGTATTGTCATGACAGATGGCATGCAGTGAGCAGCATAGCTTTGATGTTGCTGTGCTGTATGTCTAGTCTTGGCGTCTGAATCCCCTCACATGAGAGGCTGTCATGACAGAAGGCATGCAGTGAGCAGCGTCCCCCTTGCTCATTGCTGTGCTTTTGATGGCAGGGCATACGTGGGTACTCCTGGCAACCGAAATCAGGAGGCACTCTGACAAGGGGCCGCAGCATTTCCGCATACATCGCCCCAACAACGTCGCTGCTGCAGACATGCAGGAGGGCGGTCTCATGCAGGTGTGTATGTCATATGTCAAATTGACATGGTGGCTCAGACACATCTGCTGCTTGTGTGTTGTGACCTTCAGTATTCCATCTGATCTGAGGTTTGCATGTCATGGCCTGTCATGTCACTGGCACCATGCTCACGCTGAACTTGTTGTTTCTTGCTGATAGGAGCGTATCGTACAAGTCACTCTGGCAAGTCTGCAGCTGTACCTGTGCTTTAATTGCTGCCTAAATGTCCCAAATGCTGTCAAAAACATGAAGCATGAAGAACAGTATGTCCGACTCATTGGCAGCCCGCAACTCAGCGTGTCTGCATTTCTTGCAGGCGTACAGGCGCTGCAGTGATGCTACAGCCAAGAAGCACTGGGACTTCTGGTACAACTTCCTGAAGAAGAACTGCACTCACGGCCACAACTGCTCCAGGTATGAGCAGCTTCACGCCACGCATGAACCAGCGCACAGCAATGCACTGGCTGCTCAGAGCTAAAGCACATCGAGGGTGCTGGAATGTACAGCGAGTGTATTGTAGCACACTGATTAAATCATAGTGGTGTGATCGTCGTCTGTAGCATGACCAAGTTTGTAACACAGCAGCTCAGTTGTTCGTATGTCAACAGTGATCACAAGACCATGTCTGTTTTGTGTCTGGTGTGCATGTTATGCGGAGGTATATGTGACGCGCTGCTTGTTACTCCTCAGGAAGCGTCAGGGTCAGGAGTGCTACACTGGGACCTCAGTCACAACCATGCATATGGTGCATGGTAAGCTACATACATTATTGAAAGCCTCAAAAGTCATAGCTGTATACAATGTCTTGGGTCTGATCAGCCCTGCTTCCATAGTTGTGCCCCTGCATGGTGCTCCTGCCAGGTTTTTGCGTCAGGCTGGGGTGGTTTGGCTATGCCTGCTTGCCATGTTCAGCCCAAGCTGTACCTCAAGCAATGATTGGGAATGTTGGTACAAAATGGTAATTGGTTCATGGTTAGTTGCTTAATGGCTTCATCGGTTGCAACAGTGTTTGGTTGGCTGCACTCTTTCATGATTGAAACGAGTGGTGCACTAGATGAATGCATTGTGCTCAGGTGCTGTGCTGCCCATATGGAAGGTGCTGTCAGATACAGTCATTCCAGATGAGGAGAAGAAGGTGAGACCAAGCGACATGGACAGTGCTAAGAGCAAGGATTATGCCCGGGTGGTGCGCCTCAAGCTGGACTCTGGGGAGCCTATCATTGGCCTCAGCCTCATGTCAGAAGACGTTTTCAAGGTCAAACATCCTGCTGTATCTTTCAGGGAACTTGAATGCTGCTTTGCGGTTGATGCACTGCTTTTGTTGTATCAATGAGTCATGCATACGTATGTGCCAATGGTTGTTCACACACACACACACAGGCCAGGCCAGCATATCATGACAATGTGCAAACACGTGTTGGTGCATGTGTATATACCATGCACAGCTTCCCAAATCCTGCTGCAAAGTGAGAGCATGACTTATGCAGCCAATCCCCAGTGTCCTCCAAAGGCAAATTTCAAGATCAGCAGTAACCTCCTCAAAGGTTCTGTGATCAGACGTACAACTTGAGCTTGCAGGTTTTGGAGACTGTGGAGGACAGGTTTGGCCAGGTGGATGAAGCGCTGCAGCAGACAGCCACAAGAGAGTGGGAGCAGCGCAATGAGCAGCGCAGACTTGCTGCAGCATCCCAGAGCACAACTCCTGCAAAGGGTGCAGCAGGAGCACAGCAGCCTGTAGCAGCTGCCTCAAGGTTACTACAGCATAGCCCAGCCAGGCCAGCACAGCAGAGGTTGTCACGTACACTGTATCACTCGCCGCCACCAGAAATCATCGAGCTGGACTGAGTAGAGATACCGTGTGAGTATCAGGGATGCGACTCAATGTAGTCTGGCTATGTTTACTGCATGCAGATATCAACATGCATGCTGCATGTGTATATCGCTACAAAAATATCAGCTCGGCAACCTGCTCATATGCTTTGTCTTGGCTGTGCTATACTGCTCGTATGTTTCTGCAGCACATGTAAATCTTGTGTGTGCGCCATGCAGGTGTTGACAATGGACCTGTGGTAGCTGGAAAGGAAGCTGAGGCGGCTGTTGCAGCTGCCAAGGAAGCTGCTCACCATCAGCATGAGCAGGCACTGCAGCGCTGCAATGCTGACTGGACCGCTAGGCTAGGTAGGCAGAGTCACCTTTTGTATCTACACACATGTCAGCTAGTTGCATGGCAATCAATTGTGCTGCAGCACTGACACAGTTGAAGCTGAAGCTTTGCAGATTATAGTTGCAACACTGTCATCCAAAAGGTGCAAGTGCTCCATGTCTGCATGACTGCTCCTAGTCTTCTCTACCTTTGTAGGTCTTTCATCATTGGCCTGGCTGTGTATCTGTCCATGAGTGTGTCTGTCTGTCTGTCTGTCTGTCTGTATGTATGTCTGCCACACAGCATGAAGTCTTGCAAGTTGATGTTGCAGATGCTCTGAAAACCAGCCTACAAGAGGCCAAGGCAGAGGCCCAGAGGGTCAGGGACTGCCAAACCCAGCTGTCAAGACAACATCAGGTGTTGCAGGCTTACCTTACAGCTGCCTTGTTACTGAACTTGTCAACTGCTGTGCGTGCTTGCAAAGGCCTGTGACAGGCAAAGCCTGTGTTGACTCGACAAAGGCTGTGTTTCTAGACTGAAATCCACAGAAGTGGTGTCCGTTCCCAAACAACAGCAACTCTAACGATTGCTGACACTTTCACCAATGAAGGCAATATTGCCACTTTTGCAGGTTGAGCTTCAGCAAGCAAAGACTGCATCAGAGGACAAGGCTGCAGCCCTGCAAGCTGACGTTGCAGACCTTCAGGAGCGCCTAGCTGCTGCAGAAGCTGACCTGGCAGCTGCTCAGGCAAGGGTCCAGCAGCTGGAGCAGCAGCTGCAGGCGCAGCAAGCTGAGGCTGCAGCGAGTGAGAAGAGGATGAATGCCCAGATGGAGCAGGTCAAAATGGACGTGAGTTGTTGTCCCCTTTGCTCTACCATGCACATACTGAGTGACACTCTGTGCTTTTGCATCTGTCTGCTCATGCCATATGTGAGTCCATTGAATTTTGGGCAGAAAAGAAAAGAAAAAACTACGCCTTTTGGCGTCAGTTTGTTGAGAAGCCAAGTATTGTACCAGGCTGCCCAGGCAGGTCTTGCGCAGCACATAGTTCAGAGAATTGCTTCGGCAGAGGCAGTGGCTTGTGTTTGCATTCTCACATCTCTGGAATTGTATGTATGTTCCCTGGAGGCAATCTGTGACGCGGCTCTCAACATTGAAAGGCTTACAGCTTCGTCCAAAGATCAAACATGCACTGTGGATAACACAGCAGCAGCTCTGCCTCATCTAGCCTATGCTTGGTGGTGTCAGATAATCCTGTGCGCAACTGAGAGTCTGATGTGGTGTGTGTACAGGCTGACACAGATCTAGCCATGGTCATGTTAGAGTCCAGCTCAAACGCCAGTGAAGCTGCATCGCGCCTGGACAGCATCAGGATCAACGCTGAGGCTTCTAAGCTGGCAAGTCTTCCCAAATCTCACACTCCAATCTCACTCTGCGTTCTCTATGCCAATGACCAATGTGCCTCTGCGATAGCAGGTTATGAAGACAACACTCTCGTTCCAAGCATGCATTCTGGCTGCATATGAGTACAGTGCGTCGTGCCCTACCATCAGCAAGCACAGTCATGCATTGCAGTGTGACGTGTTCAGCGGCTTGAGTCATGCATATTCAGTGCAGCTGGTGTCCAGGTCTGTTCACATCCCAACAGTCATTGTGTTCCCATACAGGCTGCTGTAGCAGAGCTGCAACAGCAGCTGGACGCTGAGAGGGAGCACAGACAGCAGCTACAGCAGCAGCTGCTAGGCCAGTCAGGCACACCTCAGCTGCAGTCGCCGGCTTCTGTGGCAGCTTCTGAAGAGCCTTCTCAGGCAGTTGCTGGTCCCAAAGCCAGCGCGCAGGCTGGCGCTGATAAGGATATGACGCTAGCTACTGTGTCTGTACATGCCCAAGATGACATTCCCCAGAGTAAGGCCTGCAGCTGCCTTGAGTATTTGCTGTGAACAGCATTGAACCCACTCAATGGTTTGCAGCCAATGCACCATGCTGTCATGCCTTCCGTTGTGGCCTCATGTGTGTCTGTTCTGCAGGCTTGCCTCGACGACATGCACTTAAGCATGCTGCACACTTTAGTTACACCTGATCATTCAACCTTTTGCAATACAATCACCTCATGATTAGCTCAGTGGGCAGTGTGCCTTGGCCTAAGGTGCTCTGCACATAGTGCCTGCATACAGTATAGCAGCTAAACTTCTTAATCTGGCAGCACTGCATCAGCTTGTATCATGCACCCATGCTTGCATGGACTGAAGGCCAGGCCTGCCACTCATGCATCGTTTGCACATCCTCAGCACGTGTGTCAGCAGAGCTCAAAGAGTTCACCAGAAGCTTCTGCGCTGACTGCTGATGTGCATGAGAAGGAAGAAGAGGCTCAGGCAGCCCAGCAACCCATGCACAGGTCACAAGATGCCGCCTGTGACGCCAAGTCAGATGCTGACTCAGCATCTGATACTGGCACTGAGCCTGCACTGCAAACTGGTGCGGGCCACAGCAGTGCCAACAGCAGCAGAAGCAGCAGCAGCAGCAGTGCAAGTGTCAGACACAAGAATGCTGGCAGAGCAGTCAGGAGCAGTACCAACGCTGCAAAAGATAGCAAGATTGGCAGCAATCATGAAGCAGCTCACAGAAGAGCTAGCCTGACTGCTGCAGACAGACAGCAGGATGATGCTGTGAGTGTGCAGGCTCAGGACAGAGCTGTGCCCATCGAGGCAGGAGTCCAAGGGCAGCAGCAGAAGGCAAAAGGCAAAGCTGATGGGAAACCGGCAAGGGGCCTGCAGCTGCCTCAAAAGCTGTCCATTGCCAGCTTGGCTAAGCATGCTGGTGTGGACAAGGCTTTCATGCAGGTCGGTAATAGTCAGTTGGTGATTTTTGAGTTGTGATAGGCCTATTGTACAAGGCATACCCCGATGGTTGCCAGCAAGTCCTGCTGAGGCTAAGGCCCTACCCCGTGCAGGGGCAAGCCATTTGTGCTCGCATGTAATGGAGCACTGACCATTTTGGTATGTGGTGACAAACACTCAGCTTGTATAGGTAGTGTCGACCTGCCTGCTCAGCGCTCTGCAACATTGTTTGAGCTTCTGCACTATGCCTTCCCTTTACCACGCAGATGTGAAAATTAGTGAGAACTCACATGGGCTGCAAAGCTGAGTGACACTTGTTCAGAAGGCTGCCTGGTGAGCTGCAGTAATTTGTACAGAGCAGGTAAATGCATGACCAGGCAATCATGTGACTAATGAACCACTTTTATGCAACACTATGATTGTGAGCTGGATGAAACTATGCTGAGAGACTTACGACACCCAGGGAAAACCCTGCTGCTGTGTTGCTGGGGACAGCAAGCGTGTCTCACGCAGCTCTGGCCACAACACAATTCACAGCTGCTCAACTTTGTATTGGCTTTCCCAAAAGAACTCCGGCCAAACCCTTTCACAGCTGCTAGTCAAGGCTTGACTTGGGATTGCCCTGATCAACACAGCATAGGCCAGACCTTCTTCGCTCGGTCAAGATCTGACTGACAGGTTTGGCTTGCAGGACTGGATTGCCTCAGTGAAGGTGCCGTCTGAAGAGGCCACTGCTCTGAGTCGAATGGCAGACGCAGCAGCCGCTGCTGCAGCCTTCACGGCAGAGGGCCTCAGAGATGACCTGCGCAGGCCATCCCAGCAGGCACAGCGCGCGGAGCTTGCAAAGCGTGCACAGCAGGCCAGTGATGCAGTGCTGAGGGGGGGTGATGACCAGGGATTGGTGCAGGAGCCTGACAGACGTAGTTACAGCAGGTCTGGCATCATGACAAGCATCGTGTTTGCATGCTTGTACGTGTCAGTCTGCAGCTGGTACACCTTCCTTCTGGGTGGATCATTTGTTTAGCATCAACGCGTCCCAAGAGCAAGAACAACCCTTTAGCTGGGCTTCTGTCATTCTAAGATGCTTTGCAAGACAGAAGGCGTCACAACTGCAACGCAAAGGGTGTCGCAACTACAGAATCTGCAGTTGCCAGCCAGCTGAGGTTGGCTTCGGCATGTAGGTGGTCCGGTATGGATGCTGGTGATGATGACATGTGCCGAACATCCTCAGCTGTGGCCACGCCAGAATCCTCCTACGCCACCGCCCGGGCCGTTCCAGTCTCAGTGTCCCACCACTCTGTGTCTTCTGGCCACAGCTCCAGGAAGGGTCACCTGCCGCCAGTTTACACCACCTCTCCTGTCATTCAGCATCACAGGTACTGCTATGCTTCTGACAGACCAGCACATCATTGCATTTGCATGCCACTCAGGACTGTACATATTCATACTAGGGAAAGTCATGTATTCAATGCATGACCAAGATTGCTTGTGGCCCATGGTGATGTCATTGCAATCAATCTCAGCCATTCCAGTCATGCTGCATGTACAGTCTTGCTTTACACAAGTAGGCATTGCATACTGCTGCCTACAACATTGGAGTGCATCCTGCATCTTTCAAGCTGTGTAAAATTTTCCCGCAGCACTTTCACATGCTGTCAGCACCATCTGATGTCAAAAGTTGGTTGCCTTGATGCAGTACACTGCTGCATCAGACAGCTTGTCTCCGTTTTGCTTTTTTAACTTTGCAACATTTCTTTTGTTGCAGGCTTCATCAATCCAGTGCTCTTCAGTCTGCCACAAGCCCATTTGCAACAGCCCTGCCCTTTTCAGCTGCTCTGCCCCTCTCACCTGGCCACAGGCCCGCATCGCCTCAAGCTGATACCCCCCGGTTTGCTACCTTGGGTCAGGCAAAGCCACGCAAGTCTGTCTATGACAGCTCATCACATGATCCTCACAGATCATCCTATGCTCTTGAAGGATCAGCGGTCTCCTATGAAAGATCATCCCATGCTTTGATGCCCTTTAGCTACAGAGATGAACCATCCGCTAGTGCTTCTCAGCATCATGCTACTACAAGGGAGGGGAGGGCCCTGCTGCATGCAGACCATAGGACTTCGTCACACACTCACTCTGATGTCAGGGCGTCCATGTACCCCAGTGCCAGCTCAGCAGAACTGTCATACCCACAAGCTGGTAGCGATGCTTCCCCTATGCGGAGGGCCCTTTCTAGAAGCCCTCATCATGGAGCAGTTGCAAGCAGTAGCCCCTACCGGTCACCTGCACATGCAGCTGCTGTCTCTGCAGTCGAGCAGCACCTGCACACCTCCCTACATGCAGGCTCAGGGCTGTTTGGCTCCAGCAGGGCAGTTGCAAACAGCCCTGCTCTGACACCACAACCATCACATGGCAGGGAATTGTCACCAGGAAGGTATGATGGAGAACTTTACCAGAGGTGGACCGGTCAGACTAGCAGCCCAGCAGACCCACATCAGCATTCAGACACACATGTGAACACCAGACACGCTGTGCATGCTGTGCGCCTACAGCATGGCCCCTCAGCCGGGCCTGAGTCACTGCTCAGGCCAGCGAGTCAGTACTTGCAGTCCTCACCTCAGTTGGACTCGCTGAGTCAGCGGCTGAGGGAACAGAAGCTGGCCATGGGCAGGCAGGGTCAGACTGGGGTCAGCCCTCTGGAGCCTGAAGCAGGTTACAGCCCTGGGAAGGGCTTCAGTGCGTACAAGCATGCAGCGTCAAGATCTGGGGTACAGCATATACATCAAGAAGGAGGAAGGACTTATCTATCTCCTTCAAGGTTTGTGTTCTCTTCAGGAGTGAGGCAGTCCGTGTGTGTGGGCTGTTCCTGATGTTATTACCACAGATTCACATCAAACATGTTGCACAAGCAATAACTCCCAGTACTTGTCAGCAGCACTGGGGCACTGGCTGCCTGCTGTGCGCATCGAGAACATGTGATATTGTCTGGACCTGAATCCAAGTTGCATGGATGTCCAGCTGCTGTCATGACTAAGCCTGATTGGGCAGAGCATGTTTTCAAGTTGCCAATGAAGTGACCTGCTCTGGCAAGACAAAACTTGTTTTGCAAGTACCTGCCTCATCACAAGCCAGAAAGCACACACAACCTCACCAACAGAGCAACCCTGCTTCGTAAGTCAGAAAGCGCAAACTGTATCATAATAGTAATAATTAATACGTGTACTTAGCCAGCAGGCATGAGGTACGTGCGACATATCATGAATGACTATTGCTGCATACAGGCTAGCTGGTGGGGGCCCAGGGCCAGAGGCTGGCAGGGCCTGGTCTCCCCTGCCACAGGGGCAGGGCAGGTCCTGGAGTGCCCTTGGAAACGATGATGCTAGCAGTGACCTGCAGGCTTCCATGTATCACAGGGAGCGCTCACGCCTACAGGTCAGCTGTCTGTGCTGCTCCTGCATCACATCAACCGCAAGTCATTTGCCCTGCAGCGAAACCAGAGCATCATCTACACTGTTAAGGGTGGCTGAAAAGTAGATGATGCTTTTGTGTCACACAGACCATTGAAGACAGCATGGTGTGCCACATTTTGACTCTCATGCATGGCAAATTTGACTTGTCCAGTCGGCAGGTTGGGTCTGATGCACATGCGTCGTCCTGAGCTCTCTGCAGTGGACTTAGGTTGCTCGTTTTGTACTCTGGGCTGCCGTCTCTGGAGGCTCCCATTATGATCGCTGAAAAGCGTAAAATTTCCTTTTCTTTTCTTTCTTGCTATTTTTGTTGGTTTCTGGTGTGTGAAATGAGGGTTGGTGTTGCATGTGATACAGGAGGCTCTTGCACGTCAACATGCAGCAAGCGCTGCCACCAGCATTGCGGCTGCGGCGGATCCCCTTACCAGATCAGGGTCCCCATGGGACTCAGCCTGGGATCAGCAAAGTGCAGCAACAAGAGGGCACAGTCATGAGCCACACGGCCGCCAGTCTCACTTGTCCAGCGTGAGGCATCAAGAGCATAGTCAGGGTGTGTTTGGGTCAATTGTCAATGACTACAGGTTACCTGCTGTGCAAACATCTGTTGGCAGCAGAAGTGGCCATTATGCACATAATTGATGCCATTGCAAGAGTTGTGCCTGGAGTGTGTATATCTTTTATGTGAGTTGTGTACAGCATGCTGTTGTATCCTGCTAGGTTGACATATACAGCTGATTCCAGCCCATTCTTGGACCAGTTTAAAACAAGGTGTGGAGATTGCCGGGACGTTGCTACTTCAGCCTAGAGGCTTTGGGTTTGCATATCTTAACTATCATAAGAAATTCGTTTAAGGATTGTACATTACTATAAAACGTTCCCATGCCGTTTCTGATTTTGGCACTACTGTACAGTTCACATGTGAAACTCTCTCTTGCATTGCGGTACTGCAAATTTCCAAGGATGCAGTCATCACAACAGGGCTCCGGGCTGGTCTAGCATGCACTTAGAGATCATCGAATTTGCCACTCACAAGTTGTGTGCTCAGTAGTTTTGCCGCTGTATGCATTCAATGCCAATTTGGCACGAGCTACGAATGACAGCTCGACATTCAAATTAGTCTTGAGAAGCTGATTGAGAAGCGCATGGAATAGCTCGAATAGTGCTTTTGCTAACGCCATGCCACATGCCGCCGCGGGACAAAGCACGGCATTCCAAGTCGTCTTCTCGCTCGAGTTCTAGACATCAAGTCCCTCAGCCTAGTGTGCTGGCCTTGGAAGGTAACAATGCATGCATGTTTGAGACTTCAGCAGCAGCCCCGCCCAGTGTCAGTTCAATCTTCCTCCAGATGACCGTTGCATGTGCAATGCAGAGGCAGAGACTCTACAGCAACGAGCCGAGCGCAAGCGAGGGCGGGAAGCCGTGTCAGCCTATGAGCAGGCTGCGGTGGGTGAAGTTAATGCACAACTTTGACTCGCACTGTCAGCCCGTGAGTGTGGGCTTAATGCTTGTGTCATCACATTTGCAGAGGAAATTCCGCCAGGCTTTGGATTTGGAGCAGAGGTCGCCTCTGCCCTTTGAGCGTCACTGTGATGCCTACTTTGGCTTGGTAGGTTAGGCTTTGCGTCCACAAATCAAATTTGCCCACACGCTTGATAGGCTGGACAAGCCGTGCATGCCAAAGAATGGTTTGGTGCTGACAAATCTTGTGCGCATGTAGGCTGAGGTGTTGCAGAACTGGGCAGAAGCAGTGCTGGCAGTGTGCCGCACTTTGCCTGACGCTGACCTGACCAGGGATGTAGAGCAGCAAGCAAGCAATGCTGCTCAGCCTCTGTTCAGGCAGTCAGTAGAGGCATATCAGCAGGTGCTGCTGTTGATCCGTATTGCTGCTGATCTCTGATAATGATCTTTTGTATTGACATAGCTCACTTGCATAGATAGGTCAATACAGCCGCCAGAGCAAATAAGTGCACTTTCGGGTCTTGCAGTACAGCTACATGGCTACACGGCAACACATAATTTGAGTCTGCAGCCAGCAGTGACATTGCTGCTCTGAAAGCAAAGAGCGTACCTCACATACAGTATGCACACTGTCCACACTAATTCACAACATGTGCATATGAGGGGCATCAGACATGCTTGCTGGGCCTGCTGTCTCCAGTGCAGGCACACATGCTGGTATCAGCAAGAAACTTCAAGTATCTTTGCCCATCCTTTCTGTCTTCAGCTACACTCCTGGAAACAACAGCTGCAAGTCTGGGGACCAGAATTGCTAGCTGGCTAAAGCAATGCAGTCTACCTCTCATTCTTCCTTGGCGTTTCCTTTGATCAAACCACTCTTGCACAGGCGCTCTGCTTGACCTTGTGTCACTTGAATTTTGTGTCACTTGAATTTTGTGTTTGCAGGTGCGTACAGGAATGCAAGAGTTGCGCGCTGATGCTTTAGTCAACAGCGGCAACACCTTGGCAGCATGGGCAGAACTGCTGCCTGCTGGTGAAGCTGTACAGATGCTGGCATCTGCACAGAAAGCATACGAAGCTGCACTGACTCAGGAAGAAGATGCAGCTGTAAGGCGCTGTACTTACACATCTGTGGCTGTTCTGTTGTGTCAACAGCATACCACATTGGGTTTGGGAGCAGGGCAATGTCTAGCTCTGTACAGAGTCGTGTTTGCAGTGTCTGACTAAGTTAACAGGAAGAACCCTGCCACTAAGCAGTCCCTGCATGTGCATGCGCAAGATATTGCCATGCACGATCCTCTTTAAGTCAAGCTCACCACCTCTGTGTCAGTAAATGCTACGCTCTCAACATATCAACCAGCTCCCTGACTTTGGTGCAATGCACATGACTGGACTCTGCATGGTACTAATCCTGGAAGATCTGACTTTGTCAATTGCGTGCAAGCATTGTTGCTCAGCAAGGTGTGTTGTGTTCAGACCTGGGGAAACAGAGCTGATGCTCTGGTGCGACAAGCAGAACTCCTGGCCGAGGTTACACCTGCACAGTCAGGGGACGATGCAGTAGGACAAGCTTTCGCGCAGGCCATGCAAGCCTATGAGAAGGCCTGCTCAATGACAAGCTCAGAGCAGGGAGATGACTTGCCTGGCTTGCTGCACAACTGGGGCGTGGGTCTTCGTTCTATGGCTGACCTCCAAAAGGTGTCGTCCTGTCACAGACATGAAGTTGCTGGGCCTTTCTCAAAGCCAAACAACCAGGATGCATTTGCAAGGTTGCATTCAGTTTGCATAGTTTCTGATGATCATCATGAACATCACAGGCTGAAACATTGCATACTGCTTAACACAAGCTTGCGTCAGGGATGGTGGCATTGCATGTCTCCAGGCATGAGGAGTATGTATGTAAGAGTGTGTAAGCATATGCCATCGGCTGAGCTCAGACAGGCTATGTGTAATGCAGGATGCTGAAGCTGCTTGTGATATGTATACACTTGCAGTGCAGAAGTTACAAGCGTCCATACAGTTTGTTCGTGGTGATGTGGCACCTCACAATGCTGTTGGAGATGCACATGTCAGCTGGGCAGAGCACTTGCCAGACAGCAATGCAATGCAGCATCTGCAGTCAGCATTGGATCAGGGGTATCAAGGTGCTCTGCACATCAGTGCATCCTGCAGTGAGGCGCTGCTTGGTGTTGGAGAGGTTCACAGCAAGATGGGCAAGCTGTGTTTGCGAAATATGTCAAACGATGCAGATTTACATTTCCAGGAAAGCGCAAAAGCTTACCAACGTGCTTTGCAATCTCCTGCCACCCTGGGGAACTTTCAAGATCGGTGTGAAGCCAGATACAACTATGCATGTGTGCTTTGTTTGTGCAAACGGTATGATGAAGGCATATCAGTCCTTAGTGAGTTGCAGAGGCGACAAGATCTCAGTGTACACGACCTAACATCTGACCCAGATTTTGGAGACATTCGAAATACCCCACCCTTTCAGCACTTGATTGAGCAGGCAGCAGTCAGGTCAACTGGCATGTAATTTTCTCGACTGCACTAAACTAAGTGAAAAGACTGTTTTGATGTCTCTTCACACCAGACATCCTGTGCACTCTGCTGCTGTATCTCAAGCTACAGTCGCAATCAGAACTTCATCCACTTCTTCTGTTTCTCCTTGTCTGAGAGGGCAGAAGCATGTCCAGAACTTAAAGCTTCAGCAGCAGCAATCTCAGCTCTCACTTTGTCTAGCTGACGTGCAACCTACAAAGCCAGCAAAATATTAGGACCATGCTGTCCACAATACTTCACTTGCGCTGCAATCAGGCAACATGTCCAATTTTGTCATGGTCATGTCAATATGAAGCATTGCACACTGCCACCATGGGATGCACCTGTTGATGCCAAGCAGGATGGTGGCAAGGCTCTCAATACCGTCTTGAGTTTTGCAACTACAATGGGCTGCATAGCAAACAGACCTGAGCAGTGATGCCCTTGTCATTGCTGTTACGAGCGGCCATAGCCTCCAGCTTGACCACCTTTTGCTTCAGAGCATCCACATAGTCCTGTACCACACATGTTGTTGTTGAAGAGTATGTACAGCAAACTTTGTCACCAGCAGTTCTGGTATGAGACAGGGAAACAATGGGATCAATCATGATGATGGCACAATATCTACAGCGAACAAAGATGTCAGCATGCATGGTCTTGCTGGCATCAACTTGTCATGATTCTGATCATGAGTGCAACACTAAGCAACACACATCTTCCTCATACAAAGACAATCCCTGAATCAAGCTTTACAAGTGGACTACCCAACTACACTGTACCACTACACCAAACTGGCATTCAGGCAAGTTACACACAGATGCTTGCCTGATGGGCAATGAGGGACTTGCGATCCTGAGGCTTGACTGCACTTGGAGTTTTGCTGCTGTCTGCAAACTTGCTCTGCCCAGCTGCTGCTTGCTGCAGCTCATGCAAGGAGCCGCTGGAGAGCCTGCCATGTGTATGGTGTTGCTGGCGTGGCTTGTCCCCGAGGCGGCTGTTGATGAGGGAGAACAGACCCGAGTCACCTGTTGCAATCTCGTGCTGATTCTGCGCATCCCGGTGCTGCTCTTTGCTGGCTCTGCTCTTGTTGGCAAACTTTCTGCAATCAAATTTGTCCATTTAGTGCTGCTGCTTCTTGCTGTTACTTGCTTCGTGTTGTAAGTGGTGAATACATGACGAGAGAAGTCAGAATGTGGCAGTGATTTTGACCTGGTGATCATGCTGAGTGCCACAGGTACAACATATGATGCATCAGAGGTCGTGGCAGTGCTTGTTTGCATGATGTAGCCCTGTGCTTAACATTGCAGTTTTGTTGATACACATGGTGCACATGGATTTTTGCTCTCTGAGAGACCCAAAGGTTTGCTACACTATGCCAGAAGTCCTTCAACACTGTTGCCAGAAACAGACAGACAGCAGAAAGTCCAACAGACCCAAAAGTTTGCTACACTATGCCAGAAGTCCTGTGTTGCTGACATCATACAGGCAGCAGAAGTGTGCCTGGCAGGCGCAACCTACTTCTGCCTGGCGCGAGCACCCCCTCTCTTGCGTTTGCTTGCCTTGCTGCCAGGACTCCTTTCATTGGGCAGGGCAGCTGGGGCACTGCCCAGCCCTGCTCCTGGAGGGTACAGGCTCACCTGCTCACACATACAAACCTTCAAAAGGGGAGGCGGCAGGGGGGGGAGGGGCAGAGAGGCCAGCTCCTGGGTGCGTGATCACTGGTATACACACAAACTGACAACTTGTCCAGGCAGAAGTGTCCAGGCATATTCAGCTGTATAAAGGGAAGGGGAGGAAAAAATTACTGCAGGTAAACATGCAAACAAGATGGGGCCCTATGACGTGCAATAATGTGTGCAACAGGCTTGCACAATTCTCGGCAGGTCGTGATATTGCTCCCTGACAAAGGTGTACAAGCCCTTTTAGATGCAGAGCATCATGGCTGACCACCATCTTGACCCACATATGCATCTGAGTCACGCCAATCACTCTTGCAAGGGTTTCATGTGGAACCACGGCAACTCTTGTACAGCTCTAAAAATCGTTGCAAATCAGTTGGTGTCTCACCGCAAGGGGGTTTGCCATGCCTAGTCTGGTGCGGCCAAGACCAAGGCCCTTGACATAGCCCATGCCAGCCAGCAGCTTGCTTCCAATGCCCCTTGTGCTACCCTCCCAACCAGCAAAGTGTGCTGTGTCTATCTGAGGCCCTGCTGCTGCTGCCTGCAATCAAGCTGTTGACTTGTCACTGTACAGAAGGACAGAGCTCTGTGTTGTTGTTGCAGCAGAAGCTGGGGCCGTGTGCAAAGGCAGGCAGGCAGGCACATACATTCCAAGGGAAGCTTGGGCCCAATTTGGGACAATCTCAAGCTTCTCTACATTGAACGCCTAACGGCGTCGTCTTTCTTTTCTCTCTTTCCCAGGCACACATACCTGAGAGGCAGCCAGGTCAGCATCCAATACAGCTAGTGCTGCAGTACTGCGATGCGTGGTGCCATTCTGTATTTCTGCTTCGTCCTCTGACAGTGCCATGTCATCACTCAGGCTGTCAACATCACTGCCATGATCAATTTCAATATCACTGTTGCTGTTGATAACTTGATCGGTATCGTTCAAGGTGACTGATTGAACGATCTGGTCAACAGGTACTTGGTGTTGGACACCAGAGCTTACAACAGTCACAGTGGCTGTTGTTAGGGCTGGATTGATGCCATGTAGCTCTGATCGTTCAAAAAGGCCATGTGGACTGAGTCTGGCAAACACTGTTGACCCTGGCTGTAGATCAGAAAGAGCCGCCTGTGTTTGCTGTGGGTTGTATGGTTGCAAAGCTACTGCTGAAACTTGAAGGCTGTGTAGCATGTAGGGCTCAGATGGGTGCTCAAACTGCACCGTAGCCTGGTCTTTGTCCAGGCTGAGGAGCCTGCCAAGATACCACCGGCCATTTGGTGCTATGAACCTGGACAGGAGAGCAGTCATAAACTTGATGTTCAACAGGCTGCAACACGCTGAAGGTGCTGTCAAGACCTATGGCAGATGCTGACCTATGTAGCTGATGCATGGCTGGCATGCCGCTGGATGGCTCTGTAGGCTGAGTGCCGCCACTGACGGAAGGCTCGTACTCAGCAAGAGCCAGCTGTGTTTCTTGCAAGCCGGCCAGAAGCTCTCTGTGCAACTGCAAAAGGAGTCTGTCATGAGTTTCAAATGCAACAATGCCACCGGGTCACTGCATCCTTGCGAGCTGACGGGCTGCTTTACAACATGCTGCAAAAAGCTGAGATGAAGCATCCCCTTAGTCCGGGACACCTGAACGAGTTCTGGATTCTGGTCAACAGCCAGCAGAGCTGCAAGTCCCTCCAGGGCGTCCGTTTGCTCCGCCAGTTGAGCCACGAGCTGCTCTTGAAGCGAATCATCAGCCATAGCGACGGGTACAACTCAGACGCACGCCGAGCTGGTGGAGGCAACGAACTTAAGAGCGACCGACTTGATCAAGTCAAGCTATTCTTTGGACGCCAGTCTCGCAGCCAAAGTGTGTGCGGGAATCATCAATTGCAGACAAGAGCAACGATGTGCAGACAAGTGTTGCTTGCGCTGTCGCAGCGCCCAGCGAGACTCTGCTTTGCCACTCGCCATAAGGTGACTAATACGAACAAACTCGTGCGCAGCGAAGCCAAACCTGTTTGCGGCACAGCGTCAGAAGTGCGATCCGTACAGAATATGGTGCCCCCAGCAGGCGCAGTCACACAAGGCCCGGCCGATCAACGGGCTGCCGCCGAAGATGCAAAGTGGGGGATCGGGAGTATCCTTCGCATGCTTGCAGTATTCTGGTTGATAAAACAATTCTTTGGTGGCTCCAGTAAAAGTACCCCAAGTAATGCAGTGCGCACGGACTACTATTGGCCCAAGTTTAACAAGTCGGAATCAGTAGACTTTTTCTTATATGGGTCTGATAGCTCGAGATTTACTGACGTTTCGGACGCAAGCAAGCTCATTTGGACGGAAACAAATGTTCCGTTAGCAGCAAGCTCAGATTTGAGCACAGAATACTTGTACCGTCCAAGCAAGGTGCTTTGCCTGCACCCTTGAAGTGCTGCTACACGCAGTCTGTGCCCTGACCTGTCAGCACACCTTGATTGTGCTTGCAGGATGTGCAAAACAATGGTACATTCTATCTCTATGCGTATCTGGTCAGGTCAGGCAAGCCTTTGGATCGCAAGGACCCAGCCTTTGATCCAGACAGTGTGGCTGTCAAGCAATTCCGTACGTATGCTCTACACCCTGCGCAACTCTGCTGATCACACTCTAAAGCCAGCTACCTACCCGCAGCGCATCAACAGATCCTGTCATCATGCAAGTCGCAATATTCCCTTGTCACCTCTTGTAGAGCTTAACACCTGGATGCCCAAGCAAAAGAGCAAGCAGGGAATCAATCTGTTGTCTGGCCAGGACAGCACGGGCGTCAAAAGTACGCATGAAGAGCAAGCTGAGCAGGCAGCTGGTCCAAGAGAGTACGTCTCCTACCTCAAACCCAACTTGACCATAGCAATGGTGGATGATTTCTCCAAATACCCTGCCAAGTCAATACCTCAGCCGGTAAGCACTATTGTCGCAAAGCTTGGCAAGCAAGTGAATGTGCTGTTGAGTTCACTGGAATGGAATTTCATGCCTTCCATTTCAACCTTTGAGTTCAGTTGACTACTTAAGACAGCGCCAAGAAGTTGCAACTGTGCAGACCACACACACAATTGACCTTGCAGCAAGTCCAAGGTCAAGTCACCATGAGACTCCAATCGGAACACACACTGTCCTTGCCAGTTTGCCTGTACGTTTCATGTTCACCTACCCTTGTCTTCATCGTCAAACGTTTCTTGGATAGTTTTTTGGGCAGCAGCAAGCACACACGTTGATCAGGAGCCTCTCTTTTCAACTCTTCTTCAGCTATCTGGGTAGCACATCTCATAGCATTGGGCTCTCAGAGACCATGCAACACTCTCCTGTTTGCATTTACACAAGGTGCGTTGATCTGTTGGTATGCAGATAGCTGATCACATGACCTTTGACCCTGTGGCTATGGAGTATTACCCTACCATCTTCTTCAACGACTTCTGGCTTCTGAAGGATTACCTGATCCCCATGAATGAGTCTGTCACAGAGGTTCCACTCTCCTTTACCCTCAGCTCCATGACCCTCTGGAAGTTCACCCTGTTCTCACAGATGGACCAAGCATTTGGCAAGCAGGTATGGTTTCTAGGCAGCTCACAACAGTATTGGTCACCATGCTTTTGTGGTTATTGTCTTCTGCGCTATTGTCATCATTGTGATGGCTATCTTTTTTGCTGTCAAGGTCATCACTAGTACCGTTGTTGTTGGCTTGTCAATATGATGCTGGCAGCCCTGCTGATCATCAGAGCATGCCACAATTGTGGCTCTGTATGATCATTACAGCTTTGCACCATGTACAGGCTGCCTTGCAGTGCACCTTGTCCTTGTTGTCAGCTTGGCAACAATAAATAAACCCAGTTCAGCAGGATTAGTCTGCTGGGCACCATGGCTTTCAGCCAGTGCTGTAACTTTGCATCAGCAGCATGCAGGCAGATATGCATGCACAGGCACATTCTTTTCCATTCACCTCTCTTCACCTCTCCTCACCTCACCTTGTCTCGATATTGCCTCAACTCATTTCACCTCACCTCACCTCACCTCATCTTGCCTCACCTCACACCACCTCACCTTGCCTAACCTCACCTCACCTCACCTTGCTGCATCTTGCCAACTCCCTTTGACTCAGCTGTGTCAATCTGGTGCAGCAATCCTGGGGAGCCATGGGGGAGGGCGAGTCAGATGAGTTCAAGAGGGTGCTACTAGAAGGCAACCCATACTTCCTTGCCCTCACCTTCTCAGTGTCTCTGTTGCACTCTGTCTTTGACTTCTTTGCCTTCAAGAACGATATTGGGTTCTGGAAGAACAAGAAAAGTGTGGAGGGCCTGTCTGTCCGTTCCATAGGACTCAATGCCATCATGCAGGTCAGTTTGGGTGCGGACTGTTGGTGATGATGTGCTAGCTTGTAAATGTGTACGTGATGTTCAGCATGCAGCAGAACTGTCTGTGCATCATTGGCCTGTACTTTCACAGCTTATTTCAGCAGAGCTGATGTACTGTTACTCAATGTCACTCACGCTCACTCACACTCACTCAGTCAATCGCTCATTTGCTCGCTCGCTCACTCACTCACTCACTCTTGCTCACTCACTCTCACTCTCTCACTCACTCTCACTCACTGTCACTCACGCTCACTCCATCTCACTCATTGTCACTCACGCTCACTCACACTCACTCAGTCAATCGCTGACTTGCTTGCTCGCTCACTCACTTTTACTCAGTCTCTGTCTCCTGTGCTCGCTCACACACTCGCTTTACTCACTCACTCACTCACTCACTCACTCACTCACTCACTCACTCACTCACTCACTCACTCACTCACTCACTCACTCCCTCACTCACTCACTCACTCACTGCCGTGCTCATCACTCTAGTCACTCAACACGCTGCAACACACTCGAACACATTCCTGTCTCCCAATGCCACAGCACTTAATGCAGCACCATGGCGACACCATGCTGATCTAAAACATCTCCCCAATGTAGAAACGCGAGTTTACTGTTCCCAAGCGTTTCTGAGTTTAGATTGTCAGTGTAGGGACGACGTCTCTGAATTAAAATAGATGTTTTGGGACTGAAAAGAGTTGCTGGTGTGCTGCAGTTGATCATCTTTCTGTACCTGCTGGACAATGAAACTAGCACAGTGGTCCTGTTCAGCGCTGGCGTTGGCTGTGTCATCGAGTTCTGGAAGGTCACCAAAGCCATGACAGTCTCCATTGACTGGTCCAGAGGCATACCCTTGCCCAAATTTGAGGACAAAGCAGGTGGGCATGCTCTTGACCATGACACTTTCTGGCAGTTCATGCATAAGCTTCCAGGTTCAGGGCTCAGCTACACCACAACCTTTGCAGACACCTGGCTTGGCTCCCATGCTTAGTGAAATGACTCATTCATGCTTTGGTGCCACGTCGTGTCATGCCTGGCTTGCTGTCTTGCATGTTAGCATTGTGTTTGCTCTAGATGGCTGTCTCAACTCTAGGCAGCAGTCTTCATCCTACCCCACTGTACCTGAAAGTGGTCTTCTCCCTTTTCTGGGAGCCTCCAAATTGTGGGTCTACCCTTGTCAAAACGAGGTCACAGGTCTACTGTGCAACAACAATGACTTGCATCATCATGCCTTGCTGCAGCCAGCAGCACCGTAGCACTGACCAAAAGTCTCAACGAGGCAAGTCAGCCCTATCACATGCACCTCATGGTGTGCCTTGCAGGCTACAACAATGCCTCTGAGACCAAGAAGCACGACGCTGATGCTGTTCGGTACCTGAGCTATGTGCTGTACCCTCTGCTTGCTGGCTACGCGGTGTACGCCCTCTTCTATGAAACCCACAAGAGCTGGTACAGCTTTGTCTTGAACACCCTGGTGGGGGCGGTGTACATGTTTGGATTCATCCTCATGTGCCCTCAGGTCAGTCCCCTTTCCTCCCCTAAAACATCTCCACAATGTAGAAACGCGGTTTTACTGTCCCCAGACGTTTCTGAGTTTAGATTTCCAGTGTAGGGATGACATTTCTGAATAAAAATAGACGTTTCGGGATTTAAAAGAGCTTGAGTTCTTCCTCCAATCTCCCCCTGCTTGCCGTGGATTTGACCAATCATGTGCTGCTTTGTGTCCGAGGTGTCTTCAGACTGTCTTTAACTGTGCCCTCAGTCGCCCTTTGAGTCTCTTCTTGTCTCCCTGCTTTGCTCTGTAACCCACCATCATTCACATGCCACTTTGTGTCTGCTGACTCACGAGGTTGTCTCCAAGCGTGTGGTCAGGTGTCTCAGTGGAGGTCACAAAGCTAGTCATAAGCAAGGAGACATCCGCTGCTGCCTGAGACTACAAACTACAGCTCAACCTCAGACGCTTGACAACATGCTGCAGTTGTATATCAACCACACCTCAGTTGCGTCACAACATGCATGCTTGTGTGCAGTTGTACATCAACTACAAGCTGAAGAGTGTGGCAGCGCTACCCTGGCGTCAGATGACCTTCAAGTTCCTGAACACCATCATTGATGACCTGTTTGCCTTTGTCATCAAGATGCCCTGGCTGCATCGCCTCAGTGTCTTCCGAGACGATTTGGTGTTCCTGGTGTACATTTACCAGAGATACGCCTACAGGGTGGACAAGAAACGACCCAATGAGTTTGGGTACGCCTCTTTTCCTGAGTATTGCTGTCACAGCTGTTATGCCATGCAGCATTTTATATGTGTCCGTTCGTCTGTCCGTGCGTCCGTCCGTCCGTCTGTCTGGCTGTCTGTCTGTTTGTCTTTGGTTGCCATCTCACCCGCTATGCTGCGTGACATGTGATAACCATACCACCCCAGGCGGAATGCCTGCAGCAGTTGCACTCTTGTGTTGGAGTTTCCTTTGTTGTTTGCTCTTATGTATGCCTCGACAGGGCTCATCTAGCCACTAGGGATATCACGGTATCATGCTTCAGTGCATCCTGAAACCCCACTTCAGGTATAACGTGCTGCTCTGGTCTTAGCTGCAGCCGCGCATTCAGCTTCATATATGCATGACGGGCAACTCTGCAATGAAGTTTTGGCGTACTGAAGCAGGTGAGCTAGTTTTCACAGCCTAGATTTGGGCGTGAAAGCTGTATGTAATGCATCACTCATGAGACTAGTGCTCCGGGCTGGCGCCTTGGGAGACTCCCGATATGATCGCTGAAAACTTTTCCTTTCTTTTCTTTTCTGACAAGACTAGTGCTGCAGGTATGTGGCAGAAGCCGACCCAGAGGAGATTGAGGGGGAGGCCCCCCAGCTTGTACCCCTAACCCAGGGTGAAGACAGCCAGGGTGCAGAGACAGGGGGGTCAGACAAGAAACCATTGGCAGCATCAGAGGGCACGCCCCTGTTGGCTGATAGGGCAGGCGAGAGGGCGCACCAGCCTGTGGGTGACACCCCCAGGGAGGGTGGGGGTGACAGAGGCGAAGTGAGCACTCTCGGGGAGGACTTTGTTGATTTGGGTGATAATGCTATTATCAGCGAGCTAGAGCCTGAAAGGTAGGGTCTGGTGCGTGTGGTTGCATGAGTCTTACTCGTGCCTCTTGCTTCACAGAATGGGTTGATGTGCGAACACTGTTGCACAAACTTAAGGGCACTCAGCTCAATAGCCTACTGTCCTGTGAAACTACTCTGTTTGAAGCTTACACTTTTTGCGTGCACTGTGGTACCGTGCGTACATTTTGTCTTGACAGGTATCATGTGCAAATCCCCTGAATGCACCAATCCCCTGAATGCACCAATCCCCTGAATGCACCAATCTGCTGAACTTTGGCTGTATGTGATGAATGTTTAGAGTACCCTATGTGTGAGATGAGCGCTGTTGTCATAAATTATCGTGGCCGCTGCTGAAGCCACGAACTAGTATGGATATGTGCAGGACGACACAGCATGCTGGCGAAGCAGCACAGCCTGGCCAGAATGTTCCTTCAGTGGCAGAGGTACTAGATGCCATGAAGGTGCCCAGCGACATCAAGAAATCGAATTGACTGGTCCTGTACAATATCTGTTGAAGCTCTGTGTACTTGTGTTCTAGTCTGTACAATGTCTTAGAACTGCTGCATGTACATCTGCCATAGACTTCTCATGTTGTAATGCAAAGATATGGTCGCTCTGTGTTTGCAATTTAGACTCGAAAGGCGTGTTTACACATCAAGGAGACATGCACTTGCTGCCACTACCACTCAAAGCAACACTAGTAACACTCAGCACACAAAGCCACCGTCAAGAATGCATACATGTACACAACAAAAGCGCTAATACTGTTTGATGAAGCCTGGAAGCATTGTGGTAGGGTGCTGGAATGGCTGTAAATAAATAATATGTGCAAGTATACATGCCGCTGTCATGACGCTGCTTTGGATGAATGCTGCCCTCACACACACTGGTTTGATTTCCCAGTACTCTCACTAGCTCTGTTCTCACTGCGCTCACTCAGTTGCATACACATAACTTTGTGCATTGCAATGGCTTCACTGCTTGAAAGGTGCAAAGGCAACCACTGAGTTGTGACCACCAAATCCAAAAGAGTTGGAAATGCCAGCTGTGATGTCATGTTGCTGCTTCTCATTTGGAACAGTGTTGATATCTGACACCTCATCCACCAAGTTGTCCTACAAACACATGCTTACGTTTCAGCACCTTGCTTTGTATCCTGCACAAGACTCCACTGAGGACCATAAAAGTCCAGACGGCTTGTTGTATACATGCTTAGTAGAGCGCATAAAAGCAAGTGCATCTGTATGCTGCAGGCTACACTGCACGGACTGCCATGTTTGGCTCAACTGTCATCATGCAGCATTGCAATGACAGAAGCATTCTGTCTGCTGTAGACAGAGAAGAATGTGGTGTGTCAAGGCAGAAAGTGACTGTGGACAAGGAAATACACCAGTGACAAGCTCAAACTGTGGACAGGAAACAAGTGGCTGACAAACTCAAACCACAAATGGTCACAACTGACATGATGCACACTGTCTATTGACTGTTGGTCATCAACAACAAGTTTTGGTTCATCATACTCTTACATGCCACACCCTATCATGCTGCTACCACCACAGGAACTGGATGAAAATCAGATGCACTGACGCACAGTTACAGTGCAGCAGGCCAGCATGCAGCAGATGCACTGACGCACAGTCACAGTGCAGCAGGCCAGCACAGGGCCGATGCCCCCACCTGGTTGAGGGTAGGGTGGACCCAGCCAGTCTCAATGGCCTTCAGGGTGGCAATGGCCTCCATACCCCCTGCAGCCCCCAGGCAGTGCCCAATCATGGACTTGGTGCCATTCACCTTCAAGTGCTTTGTGTCTGGGAAGGCTGACTTGACTGCCTTGATCTCTGCTATGTCTCCCACTAGAGTGGACGTGGCGTGTGCGTTGATGTAGTTGACCTGCACAGCATTCATTTCATTTTGCATTACCTTTTACACCTTACAGTGTGGGGTGTGGAGCCAGCATATGACTGCAGTTCGGTACACAACACCACTGGCAGTTGAGATCTGCATCTGTGTGATGTGTCTGCTGACAGCATCCTTGCTGTGCAAAAGGGCTGTCTTCTCCAATGCTGGAGCAGAGTCAGCACTGCTGACAAAGGACCAGCAACAATTTGCTGACATTCGCAACCCAGCACGCCTAGATTTGATCCCGAGTAAGCCTAACATTTGCTGCTGCAGAGCTTGCCAATTTGCAACTGCCACCGAACCACACTGTCTTCTCCAAAATCATCACCAGATTTACAGACCTTGGTTCTGGTCCTGCCTGCTCATCTACCTTGCTCAACAAGGGATGTGCAGCAGTCCAGCAGAAGCTGCAAGATGATAGTTTCCTATGCTAGATACACAGGATACAAAAACAACATGCCTTCAGCTGCGACAATTGAGTAAGCTCCCTAGGGCTGTGGGTGCAGTGTACTCACCTGATCTCGCTCAATCATTGAGTCCTTGAGCGCCAACTCAATGCAGGTCTTTACTCCCAGCCCATCAGCTCTGGGGTCTGTCATGTGATAGGCATCACAGGTGATGGCACCCCCCAGGTACTCCCCAAGAATGTTGGCCCCCCTCTTCTGGGCGTGTTCCAAGGACTCCATGACAAGTACACCAGCACCTTCTCCCATGACAAAGCCATCCCTGCCTTGATCCCAGGGACGGGACGCCTTCTGAGGCTCAGAATTGCGTTGTGATAGGGCTCTGCAATGCCAGCAGGCAGATGATCAGGAGACTGGCATTTGAATATGCCAATTGACACGACGATGATGAAGAAGGTTCTGGAAACCCTAGGTCTAGATGTTCAACAAAGCGTCACACCCTCAGCATTGCATGTCTTGGCAGCAAAACCTGCCATGGCTATGTATACATGCTGCATGCAGCTGTGATGCTGTTCATTGCATGAGCAGTCAGTGCCAACACAGAAGATGTTCTAACATCCAAAGCCACTGGCATCAGCAAGAATTTGGTGCAGGTTTCGGTCACATTCCTGCATGGCATCTCTGCAAAACTGCAGCAGCATGTGACTACAGAGGCGCAGTCCAACCTGCAGGCTACAAAGCCACCCAGGCCTACAGGGATGATGGGAGCTTCTGATCCGCCAGCAATGATGATGTCAGCGTCACCCTTCCGGATGTGGTTGGCTGCCGCCACAAAGCAGTAGTTTGCGGTGGCACACGCTGTGGAGATGGAGTAGTTGGGGCCCATGAAACCCAGATCCATGGCCACCAATGCACTTCCCCTGCAACAGTCATATTATGTGTGACTCAGGCCCATGAAAAGAAGATTCAGGCCCATGAAAAGAAGATTCAGGCCCATGACAAGAAGATTCAGGCCCATGACAAGAAGATCCATGGCCACCAATGCACTTCCCCTGCAAAAGTCACAACATCTGTGACCCAGGCCCATGAAAAGAAGATTCATGGCCACTAATACACTTCCCCTGCATCAGTCACATTATGTGTGGTTTGCACTGCCCGCCTAGATTGGCTTCAGTAGTTGGAATGCTGTGACTTATGAGCCCAAAGTCTACGGGTGTTGACACATTCCCCTGCAGCACTTGCAGAACCTGGAGCAGAATCAGCTCCTTGCTTGCCCTGGTATGCTGCTCATGTACTGCATGTTCATGGATTGTGATGATGAAACATGGCTGGCGTCATAACTTTAATTGCGGCATGAGACATAGGCTTTTCCTGAAGCTTTATTCTCCATACAGCACTGCAGCGAAGTGGATTGACATGGGGTTGTTTACTTGCAATCCGGTAGCAGAAAGATAGCAGAGCAAAGCAAAGCAAGTAAGAACAATCACGCCTTGGCAGCACAGTTTACGCACAGCAGCATACAACGCACCACATGAGTGGGCTTTATTTATGGGAAGCTTTCGGGACTCTCACATGTTAGTGATGGCATAAGGGATGAAGAAGGGTGAGATCTTTTTGTGGCCCTTCTCCACAAGGTTCTTCACACCATCTTGGAAGACAGTGAGCCCACCCATACCAGTGCCAACAAGGACTCCAGCTTTGGTCAGGTCAAGCTTGCCGTATGCATCAGCATTGTCTGCCTTGTCCAGGCCTGCTTGCTTGAGGGCCTTCTTGGAGGCAACAACTGAGTATGTGAGGCAGTCGTCATATCGCCGTGCATTCTTCCTGTCTACAAGCCTGCAGGACGTGCCTTCTTATGGGTGAATGAAGCTGAGATGCAAGGTCCTATTGCGCGTGTGCATGTTGCTGACATGTCAGACAGCTGGCTGGTGTTGTGACAGTACAACACTGAACAGGGTGTAGCAAAACCTACCCTTCGATGTCAAAATTTTCTATTTGTCCACCAAATCTGGTTGGAAACTCTGATGCATCAAATCTGGTGATTTCCTTGATGCCACTCTTGCCTGCCAACAATCTGCATGTAGACGAAGCAACCAGTAGATGAGCAGTCAGTCTGTTACTGCTGCAGTGACAGTTGCAAGCAAGGCTAAGAATGCTCGAGGAGCTTACGAGTCATAGAACGTGTCTACATCATTGCCAAAACACGAAGCTACACCCATGCCAGTGATGACAATTCTCTCATTGTCTGGTCTGTGCGCTGTGACAATGCACCTTCCTGCAACACGGCACACCCCTTGATCACTGTATAAGCAGCCAGGTCCGGCTCGGTGGTCGGTGGCCTTGGCAGCATTGTGAAACATACATCGCTATAGCGTCGCAACTTGTTTGCAGTAAGGTGTCAGTCACAACCCAGCGACACGGTGGGAACGCACAGCGCAGAGGCTTGCACAGGAGAGTTGCGACGTTCGGCCAAGGACGCACGAACCCACCTGCGCGACGTGCCGACTGTTGTGACCTGTTGAAAGCTAGCGGCGCCTGTGGGAATGCTCTGTGTAGCTTGCACTGGCCCAGTGGACTTGCACGAAGATTAGCTGCGCCTGGCATCATCGGTGTTTTATTTTGAGCGGCCAACTGCAGTCCGAGAAGCTATACAGCACGCAAAGGCGCTCGCCGAAGGAATGAATGAGCACAACAACAATCACAGGCAGAGACCGACGGGGATGCAAGCTCGCCTAATTTGCATATTGATGGTGCATTGCGAGATAGACGAACGGCAGGATTACTGAAATTGATGGCTGAGCTATGATAGTGTCTAGGCCGTTCCTGAGTCACAATTGCAACTTGGCCTGCGCTGCATACTTTTACCAAATGTAAAAGCAAGACCTTGCATGCACATTTTGTGTGGGAACAACGAGCTTTAAGCTATGGCAACCTATCCAGGAAATAGCTTATATAACCATATATATAACCATATAACCATATATGTGGCTGACCCAAGTCAGGTTCAAAGTCTGTCACAGACGCAACTGTGCTTGTGGGCCAGGAGGTGTTGATTTCGTGACAGATGCACATATGAGATCGGTCATGGCTGATATATATCGAAATATATTGAACGACCAATAACTTTTATCATCGACATGCATACATATGTCATGAGGTGTCTGAGAGGTCCAGAACCTAAGGTCCTTCTTCCAGATTAAAAAACCTTTACAAGGCTCACAAACTTTGCGCATATACGAATTCACATCGAGCTGTCCGATGCATGACGCATCGTGATCATATGCAAGCAATGTCATGGATGATGCAGGCGTTACGGCGATGTTAGGATGATTGCATGCGGCGGACGCCAACAACTTGTTGATTGTTGTCGTCCGCCGCATTCGATCCCGGTGGTGTGGAGCTTGCTATGCATTTGTGCTTTCGGACGTGGCCCGGTGTAAAGCTTTGCGCACAATCGTGTCAGAGCATCAAAAGTTCCGGAAGGCGTGGTTGCTCGGGTAGCCGTTTTAAACGCAGTCTCATAGCCTTTGCTGAAAGGGAATCACAAGAGCAGCCTTGGAGTGCCAATTCGGCCGGTCGAAAGTACGCTGCATGGCTGTGAATGTCAGTGCTCGACAGATCTTCCGAAAAGTCGGACTACCGTGGCGAGCTCGCAAATCCGTCTCGCTGTTGACAGGCAGGGTCAACAACGTCAAGATCTCCATTTAGTACTTGTCAATCCTCAAATTCCTCAGAACGCTGGTAGCGTGGCCAGGACCTGCGCAGCCACTTCTGTTGCTCTCCATTTGGTAAAACCTCTTGGATTTGATATTGACTCCCGCAAGTAAGTGCACAGACTTCAGCTACATGGATTTAGCAGTTTAGATGTAGCCTGTCCAGCATGCTACAGTTGCCCGCATATTGCCTGCTTGCAGATTAAAGCGGGCTGGGCTGGATTACTGGCCATTTGTCGTCGTCAAAATACATGACTCCTGGCAGGTCAGTCTGCGGATGCCAGTATTTGCAGCATATGCTGGTCCCAGCATTGGCAGGGCTCCTTAGCCTGTTGTTTGAGAGCTGTCTAGCAGACTGACATATCCAAGCCTTTTCAGGACTTTTACAGCTACTTCAATGAGCAGTCAGACCCCAAGCGGCTGTTTGGGTTCAGCAAACGTGGTACAAAGCATTATGCCACACCAGGTGACAGGAGCCAGCACACCAAGCTGCACTGTAATTGTTCTCGTTCACTTGATGTGCAAGACTTCAAAATGGCTACCTGCAGGCACATATCAGGCAGGAGACTGGCTGATGTTTGGTGCTGAAACTACAGGTCTGCCCCAAGAGGTACATTTGGTACATTTGTGGCTGCACTTGGCTTGATGTATGCAAAATTGGTGTGGATGTTGTCAGCAATGCAAGGAAGCTGCATCTGCAGGCACATGCAGCTGCAGTAGATACACAAGGGGCTGTGGTCAAGATACCAATGATTGAGACTCACGTCAGGTCGTTGAATCTTGCGGTCTCTGTTGGGGTAGGGCTGTACGAAGCTATCAGGCAGCTAGACTTTGCAGAAGTGGCTGCTGAGCATGAGCAGTGATTCAGCATAATATCAGCTGTGCATTCACCCACTCCAGAGACTTTCTTCATGATGAGGTCATCAAATTGAGGTCATTGCTAGAACTAGAACATGAATCCAACCTTGCAATTCACCTTCTACGCAGGCCTGCATCTGCCTAAAACTGGCAGATGTGTGTAGAAGGCAGCCAGCATGAAGCACCTGCTGCCACTGCCTACTTGATGGCTTGCTTTGAAATGTCTCTGCTACTGTGACGGTTAAATTACTTGGCTCAAAAGCTCACTTACACCGAGAGTCAGCAGTTGGATGAGAAGCGTAGTGATCATACACTACAGCTACTGCACCCAACTCTAACAAATGATGCTGGCACAACATTCACCGTCTGGCTGCATGTAGTAAGTCTGACGATCCCGTTGTGCTCTCAGATTTGAGGGCTTTCATGCCTGCCAGCAAATGTACTCCACCTGGACCATGCCAATCTGCAGTGGGCACACAGTATCCACAACCATGTGAAGTTTTTGCATTGCCACAGCATTCCTGATGATTTCATGCTGTTCAACAATGTTGCAAGCCTCACACATCTGCTGCATAGCAGTGGCTACAGTTCAGATATCCACAGTGATTGTTAGTGTACCTGCCCTAGGACTGTCTTGAGACTGCCAAGTGGCGCTGTCTTCTTGCTGTGCAGTATCTTGAAGATCTGCATGTACTGCAGCACCCACAAACAGCATTCAGAGGCTGCTGGTGAGCGCTGTGATACCTCACATGTCACATACTGAAACGCATGGAGATGAACATTTGAAAGCAAACAGCTGAGCGCTGACATTGCTGTCACGCCGATACGCAAGCATTCCATGCATACCTCTGAGCTGGGATCTGGACAAACAAAAGCGGGGTCATTTGAGTTGAAGGCCTTCTCCATATCTTCTGTGCCAATATACCTGCAGCAGCAGCAGCATACACTCTGACGCTGGAGGAGCTTATTGAATTCAAGCATCCCTGCCAGACGACTGCCATTTGTCTTGCTACTCTTCTGATAGATCAGCACATGCGAGCCCATCTCTGCAAACATATGTCGTATGTCCTGCTGCAATATGTATGGCAAGGCAGCATAAATTGCTAAGGGTACAAACCAGTACAGAAAACATAACTCCAACTTCGCAACTTGCCTCAAAATGGCCTGAATGTGCGCGCCGATGCTTTTGAACACGAGTGTACATTTGCACTACAGAAAATGTATGCTGCTAATAACAATGCTATGCCTGGACAGGACAGCAGGCACTTGCCTGACAGCAGCAACTTCACTCTGTTGCAATGTGAAAGAATCCACAGGGACCTCATCTTTGACAGTGACCAAGTACACATCAATGAACTCGTTGTTTACAAAGGTGTCATCATTGGTGTTGAATGCTGCTTGCATGCTGAACAATGGCTCAATTGCCTGAGCAGCAGTACAATGTCAGAAAGGAGTATTGCAGTAGCGTTTCTGCCTTCTAATGTATCATGTGCAACTTGTCCTCTGTGACATGGAATGTGAGGCTTTTTTATGAAGCAATTACAGCAGCATACTGATTGCCACTTTGTCAAGGTATAACACAGCAATCATGGTGGCCTATCCAATCCATAAACAACAGCGCAGTGGACTTGTGCCTAGGCTACCTACTGATGTGTGCAATTCTGCGCGCAAAAGCAACAAAGATAACAGGTTCTTGTAACCCACCTCAACTGGCACGTCAATACCAAGCTCCTCTTGAGTTTCTCTTTGAGCCGTCTCAAGAGACTGGTCCTCAGCTGTCACTGCAATTCAAAAGCACATGATTGAGCAGCAGAATGTCTGCTACATGCAGCAAATGGCTCAGTTCTGTCTATGGAGTGACGCACCATGACCTGCTGCCGAAATGTCCCAAAGATTTGGCCAAGATTCCTTGCATTCAGCCCTTTTCTGGATGAGCAGTCTATGTGTATTTTGTGCGTAGATCCAGACATGGACAGCCCTGTGCCAGTCTCCTGCACAGCAGGTCTGCAGTGGCACCTTTCTAGGCTTCAACCTGCCGTGATACCTGATAGGACAAAATGAAGTCACTCTGCGGCCAACATATATAGCGACGTTCAGGTATAATACATGGCAAGTATTTGTACCGTCTCTATGAACATGGTTCCTGGCCTTCACGATGCCAGTCTTTGCGCCGATCTCGTTCAAGACATCGAAGTACTCTGTAGTTGCTGAAGTGCTGACGGCAGGCACTGCAAGCGATGCTATAGCTGCCATGCGCACAATGGGCCGCGGAACCAGAGGCTTCAGGTGAGACTGTCGGAACAAGGTACGGCGGGTCTGAAACTTACTGCCTCTCGGTACAGCAGGCGATCCACCACTTTACTGACACCGTCTCACGTTCGAGAAAAGTAGGTGGGCAACGCTAGAATTTTGCAAATCACCTCTTCAATGCAATTGTCAGTGATTGTGTCCACTGCATAGACCGCAAGGCCATAGCACAGTTTCAGTCAAACTCTCTTGAATGACTAGTCGACTGCCCCAACCTTCCTGGAAGAAGATGAAGGGATACCCACACAGGCCTGGTCATCGACTTGATAGGGGTTGCGCGTGAACGCAGATCGTGAAGCCCTTGGCTGCGGTACATCTGCATTTGTTGCAGTGTACCAGTCATGGCGAGTTGGCATTTGCATCCTGCTTAGTGGTCTGCCAGAGTATGTCAGTGCCTGAACAAGCTGGCACTTAACATAATCGCTGCAATCAGTTGGCTGTCCGGCAATAACGAGTGTTTCCCAATCGCTGCATCGTCATCTGAGGTTCCATGGACACGCAAATATCTGCCTCCGGCAGTCCGACCCCTGAGGTAAATCCATCTCGTACACTCGTGGATTGTGTCCACTGCTCGGTCTATCTTTGACGGCTTCACAACGGCCTAAAGAGACATCTTACATGTGCACATCCTACACAGAAGGCCTGTACTGAGTCATGAGCTATCTGTAGGCTCTACTTGGCATGCTGGGCAAGCTGAAGCGTACTTTGACACGGGATCTCTCTGAGCAGAGGCGGACTTCCAATGACAAAGGTGCATACCACTCTGCAACAACCAGGCAATGCAAAGTGCAACACTTCATCATGTCACTGCGGCATGTTGATGCTAACTCTTGCTACTTTTACACAGGCTACATATCAGCAGCTATTCCCGGAAACCCTGACAGGAATGGCGCCCCAAACTTGCTGAGGCCATCTCCAGGTCTTGATTTCCTTGCAGAAAAGACTGCATTGTCTGACGGGGCTGCTGAGAGGTGAGCTCTTCTGTCTGGACTTGTCTATGCAAGCACTCAGCTTTGCATGCCATGAGCTGAGTGAGCTCGGCATAGTCATGCTGCATCTGCAACCATATGCCAGCAAGCAAAACATGCATTGGCAGATGGAGCAGGGCATGCTTATCGGTCCACTCAAAACCAACACATATTAAATGCAAACGACAATCCACCAGTCATATACTTGCACGGTCACAGCTGTTAGCTATCAAACAGATCTCACAAGATGCAGCCTCTGATCTGTGTATCATTGTCGCTTTTCAAATCTGTCATGCATTTCTCAGCACCATTTAGCAGAGGGTGTGGCAGCACTTTTGACAAACTGTACACCTGTCATGCATCTCTCAGCACCATGTTGCAGAGGGTGTTGCAGCACTTTCGACAAGCTGTACACCTGCTTTTCAGGCCAAGGTCTCCTGTAGCAGCAGCCCTGGAGTTGGAGTCTGCTGCACCCCCAATGGACCTGGACCGCCCCTCACGTCTTGGGAGCTCCCCTGTTCCACGCCTACCCCTGCCTAATCTGAGCACTTACGCCCTCCCTCCTCTGGAGAGCCGTGAGTCTGCTCAGGATACCTCCAACCTTGAGGACTCAAGGGAAAGGGACGGTTCTGTTACGCCGGCAGCATCCCCTGCTGATGCTTCTGCTGCCAAAGTGGCAGGCCCCACTGGTAAGGACAGGCCATCAAAACCCGTCGCCATTGCTGAGGATGCCACAGATGCCAGTGACAATTCGGAAAGAGGCAGGAAAGCCTTCAGCATAATTCCAGCTGAGGTTGTAACATTGCAAGGCACAAGGGATGAGAATGAGTGGTCAGCCAAGACAGACATCGCGACAGAGTTTGAGGCGGCTGGTGCTGACACCAAGTCATCATGGCCGCTTCAGGGGCCCCAAGAACAGCAGGAGTGGCCTGTCGAAGGTGACTTTACAGCTTTCAATGGTGGTCAAAGCACCAGGCTGATCTGTGAGCTCTTCTAGATATCCGAGTTCTGTGGTCCATTTTGTTTGTCACGTGTACATCAGATGTACACTGCAGGTCCAGTGCAGACACACCACTGCTGCAGACCATTGCTTACCGCAGGAGCACGGTTAGCTAAAGCCTCATCCAGGTTGGAAAGTGCCTTGTTGAG
>JAABUP010000557.1_pt1 | contig 81641 bp, 47 predicted proteins | sample 5559201 | NCBI WGS metagenome assembly JAABUP01 (sample SAMN10711887, study PRJNA513373) | rock metagenome | isolation source: Antarctica rocks | place: Antarctica
TTACCGCTGTTAACTTTATCCACAAAAATCACAGTTGTTAACAAAGAAAAAGAAGCAAAAAGAAAGCTTTAACAATCATAATAACTTGTAATATATTGTCGAAGCTAATCTAAAGGAAATGACAAAACACGTAGTTAACACACCTTATTTTAGTTTTTTGCTGAATCAGGATTTCTCTTTATAGTTAAAGTGATAAAGGAATACTTCTTTTATCACCTAAATAACTTCATATAGTCTTCAAACAAATATAATTTACCTCTCTGGCCACCGGTTACTTCTCTAAATATCCCCAGTTTTTCCATGTCACCGGCAAGTTTATAGGCAGATGCTACTGATAAACCGGTAACATCGCCAATGATAGAAGAATTGACAATAGGCTTTTGATATAAATAGTTAAGCACTTTTTGGGCATTGGAAGCCCTGTTGCCTAAAGAATTGATTTTAGCTTCCGAACTTTTTTGTAGCTGTAAAATTTGATCAAAAGTTAAAATTCCTTTTTGTGCCGTTTCGATCACACCAATCAAAAAGAATTTAAGCCAACGTGAAATATCGTTTTTTTCTCTGACGCGCATTAAATTATCATAATAAAGGCTTCTGTATTTTTCGAAAAAATCTGATAAGTACAATATTGGTTGTTTTAAAATCCCTTGTGAAACCAAGTACAAAGTGATAAATAAACGGCCAACCCTGCCATTTCCATCTAAAAAAGGGTGAATAGTTTCAAACTGATAATGGATCAACGCTATTTTAAGAAGCTCAGGAAAATACACCGACTCACTGTGAACAAACATTTCTATATCGCTCATTAAATCAGCGATACTGGTATGTACCGGCGGAATAAATACAGCGTCATTGATGGTTGCGCCACCAATCCAGTTTTGACTTGTCCTAAAATTTCCAGGTTGCTTTTGTTCACCTCTTACGCCTTGTAACAATACTGCATGTGTATCTTTAATTAACCGGGAAGAAAAAGGCAATTTTTTTAAACGCTCAATCCCATAATTCATCGCCTGGATATAATTCTGTACTTCATCCCAATCTTCACGCTTATCCAACGGAACATCTTCCTTTTCTAAAAGTGCATCTTCCATATTGGTTTGGGTGCCTTCAATTTTACTGGATTGTGTAGCTTCTTTAGTTACATGCATTTGGATAAATAATTCGAGATTAGGAATGTATTCGGAAAACATATCCAATCTGCCCAGTTCCCGATCCGCTTTGCTTAATAACTGGATAATTTCCATATCATCCAGCTTCCACTCTCTGTTTATAAAGTTGGGCTGGAAACTTTTGTAATATCCTTGATTGATCTTTGTGCCTGCTTTAAATGCTTTCATTATTCTTACTAACTAAAATAAAGATACGTCTTATTTTAGTTTTTGCCCAAAAACTAAAATAAGGATCGTTGCTATTTTAGTTTTTCACCATTTTCTAAAATAAGCCTTTCTGCAAAATTCCCATGACATAGTATTGTTAAGCAATAAAATTTAATAGCTTAGGCTCCTTCTACCATGCTTCTTTTATCATGAAAAAACTTGTATTGCTGTTTTTACTTCTCTCCGAAATTTATATTGTAAAAGCGCAGCAAAAAATACAATCGCCAGCTGAGTTTTTAGGTTATACTTTAGGTGATCAATTTACGCAGCATTACCGCATTGTTGAATATTTCCGGTACATCGCGCAGGTATCCAAAAACATAAAATTGGTTCAATATGGCAGCACGAACGAAGGCCGGCCGCTTTTGGCTGCGTTTATTGCTTCGGATGAAAACATCGGCCGGCTGGAAGAAATCCGGCAGAATAATTTGCGCTTGACCGGTTTGGCCAGCGGACAAGGCAGCACGGATTTCCCTGCCATTGTTTGGCTGAGTTATAACATCCATGGAAACGAACCCAGCTCCAGCGAAGCAGCCATGCAAACGCTTTTTGAACTACTCGACCCTTCTAACACCAAAACAAAAAGCTGGTTGAAAAATACAATTGTGGTGATCGATCCTTGCCAAAACCCAGACGGCCGCGAGCGTTATGTCAACTTTTATAACCCGGTCCATGCTACGCCTCCGGATGCTGATCCTGCTGCACGCGAGCACCGCGAACCTTGGCCGGGCGGGCGATACAACCATTATTATTTTGACATGAACCGCGATTGGGCCTGGCAAACGCAAAAAGAATCTCAGGAAAAACTGGCTTTGTATAACCAGTGGCTGCCGGAAGTGCATGTGGATTTCCACGAACAAGGGTACAATGCGCCGTATTATTTTGCGCCTGCGGCCGAACCTTTTCACAGGGATATTACACCCTGGCAGCGCGAATTTCAAACGATGGTCGGGAAAAACAACGCCAAATATTTTGACAAAAATGGCTGGCTTTACTTCACCAAATACGAGTTTGATTTGCTGTATCCGTCTTACGGCGATACTTATCCGCTGTACAATGGTTCCATCGGGATGACTTTTGAGCAAGGTGGGATCAGTGCTGGTTTGGCGGTAAAAACTTCATCCGGCGATACTTTGACTTTGGCCGACCGGATTGCCCATCACCTGACAACCAGCTTGAGCACGGTAGAAATTTCTTCGGAAAACACAGCCAAATTACTGCAACATTTTAAAGCTTTTTATGACCGGGCAAGAAACAATCCGCCAGGAGATTTTAAAACCTATATCATCAAAAACGATAACCCGGACAAGCTGCAGGCACTCGCAAAATTGTTTGATAAAAACAGTATCCGATATGGTTTCGGCGGGAGTTCGGCTGCCAGCGGTCACAATTATTTCAGCGGAAAAACAGAACGTTTTAACATCGCTGCCAATGATATGGTGGTTAGTTCGGCGCAGCCAAAAGGCATTTTGCTCAACGTGCTGATGGAGCCCAAAACGTTTATAAGCGATTCTGCAACGTATGATATTACGGCCTGGTCGCTGCCTTATGTTTACGGGTTGAAAACTTATGGCATAAAAGAAGCATTCAAACCTACTTCTTCTTCCATGAAAATAGCTTTGCCGGATTACAATCCTGTCGCTGCTACTTATGCTTATGTTGCGGACTGGAAATCCATGGAAGACGTAAAATTTTTGGCTGCGCTGCTTAAAAATAAAGTAAAAGTGCGTTATGCCGAATCACCTTTTGAGGCTTCGGGTAAAAAATTTGCTGCCGGATCGCTCATCATTGCCCGTGCCGGAAACGCGGAACTGAAACGGTTTGATGCAGTGGTTTTATCAGCCGCAAAAACCCTTAACCGCAATTTAACGCCGCTCGCTTCCGGTTTTGTGGAAAAGGGAAACGATTTGGGCTCGGGCTATGTGCATGTGATTACGCAGCCAAAAATCATGCTGGTAGCCGGCGAAGAAGTCTCTGCCTCTTCTTTGGGAGAGGTTTGGTTTTACTTTGAAAAGGAACTGCATTATCCGGTTACGCTTATCAACGCCAAAGATTTAAACCGCGTTAAATGGACTGATTATGATGTCGCTATTTTTCCGAACGGGAATTATGCTGATTTTCCTGTGGATGACCTGCAAAGTTGGGTCAACAAAGGCGGAAAGTTGATCCTGATGGAAAATGCCATCACAAAAGTTGCCGGTAGAAAGAGTTTTGGCCTCAAACTAAAAGAAGATAAAAAACCGGAGGAAGCCGATGCAAAATCTGCCTTAAAAAAGAAACCTTACGAGCAGATCAAAGCATTTGACAGCAGAGAACGCAACGCCATCAGTAAAAATATTGCCGGTGCGATCTACAAAATAAATCTTGATAACACACATCCGCTTGGTTTTGGCTTCCCCGGCTATTACTTCACTTTAAAAACTGACGATAATTTGTACGAATTTTTGGAGGATGGCTGGAACGTAGGCACGATCCGCAAAGATGGTTACGTATCAGGTTTTGCCGGGCAAAAAGTAAAAGCGCGTTTGCAGGATGGTTTGCTGCTTGGCGTGCAGGACATGGGCCGCGGCGAAGTAGTTTACCTGGCCGACGACCCATTGTTCCGCAGCTTTTGGGAAAATGGCAAACTGCTTTTTGGCAATGCTGTTTTTATGGTCAATTAATTTAGTTACCTGTTTTTACCCGGTTTTTTTCTTCGTCTGCACCGCTGGAATGACGGCGAGTTGCAAGTTTGCTGTTGCCAAAGTTGTAGGTAAAAGTTAACCGGGCAATGCGTGATTCCTGTTTTTCGTTAAAATCAATATTAACACTCTGGTATCTACTGCTTACTTTGCTTATTCGTGTGTTAAAAATATCGCTGACAGATAACTTTAGGTTTGCTTTTTTCTGAGCGAAAGAACGACTTAAACCCGCATCAAATGAGTATTGTGGTTTGATGTGAAAAATACCGTAAGTAAGCGCCGACTGATAATCCGAAGAAACCTCTGCTTTAAAGGCTTTTCCAACCAGAAACGTTTGTAATGTTTTAAATTGAAAAGCAGCCTGGCCAGAATTAAGGTTTCCGCCAAGCAGAGAATCTGATTTAAAGCCTAAATAAAACCCATTTAAATTAACATTGCCAGACCACCATTTTGTAAAGGTAAAAGGAGCATTAATGTTGATGTTGTAAGAATTCTGGCTTTGTAAATTCAATTGAGTAGCGAAGGTTGCTTTGTCTTTTGTGAGCAAGATATTTGTGATCACATCTTTGGTATGGCTGTAGCTTAAACTTACATTAATCGTTTTGTTGTAAGTGTAATTCAACTCATAAGATTGCGTGTATTGCGGTTTTAAAAACGGGTTTCCCTGGCTGTAAGTATATTGGTCGAGGTAGTAAACAAACGGGTTTAAGTTGTCATAACTTGGCCTGTCAATCCTACGGCTGTAAGAAAAACCAAGATCGTGTTTGGCAGACAGACTTTCACTCAAAAATACACTCGGAAAAAAGTTCAAATAACTGCGGTTTACAACCTGGTTTGTTGTAATTAAATTACCGTTTGAGGATGTATTTTCTGCCCTTAAACCAACTTGTACAGATAGCTTTTTAAAAGTTTTGCTCAGGTTGATATAACCAGCATTTACTTTTTCGCTGTAAACAAAACGATTGGTGCGCGAAGTATCGTTTATAAAACCATTGCCTGCCTGCTTTTGCGCCTGCAAATCGTTATCGGTTTTTACATCACTTAATTTAAAACCTGCTTCCAGTTTTACTATTTTCTTAAAATTCTTGGTGTAATCTGCTTTTGCAGTTTTAATATTAATTACAGAGGGCGTTTGGTTTAGCAATGCTAAAGGTGCGTGTTGCAAATTGCCATTTTCAAGAAAAAAATCTGTATTGTATTGTGCATTAGAGTTATTGTTAAACTTAGAATAATCAAGGTCAAAGCTTAATTCTTGTCCGGCTGTATCAATCTTATAATGATCGTTTACGTTAAGCGCAAAGTTATTGTAAGTTTGATGAATGTTGGATGTTGTGTTTTGCATAGAATCAATAACACCCGGACGATTACCAATAAGCGTACGGTTTATGTTATCATCCTGCTCTCCGTTAAAATAACCGTTAACTAAAAAACCAAAGGTGTTTTTTGAGGTAACATCATAATCCACACCTGCCCGATAAGTATTGTTGTAATTTTTTTGGGGCATATAATTATTTTGGTTAAAGTAAGTAGTAGTGTTCTGGCTGTTTACAATACGGTAAATGTTTAAATTATTTACACGCTGATTGTCGCCGTGGCTGTAAGAGCCAAAAAAGTTAAACTTTCCTTGTTTATGGTTAAGCGTAAGCGATTCATTGCTTTTAGGGTAAATACCATAACCAGCACCCAAAGTAAGACTTCCGTTGGTACCAATCGATTTATTTTTTTTGAGGATGATGTTAATAATGCCCGAATTTCCTGAAGCATCGTACTTTGCAGAAGGATTGGTAATAATTTCGATGGATTGGATGGTGTTTCCATCGGTAGAACGCAGTAAAGTAGCCAGCTGTGCAGATGAAAGATAAGTTAATTTACCGTTTAGCATTACCGTTACGCCTTGTTTCCCTTTCAGGCTGATGTTGTCATCTTTATCAATGGTAACGCCGGGCGCTTTTTCCAATATTTCCATGGCCGAATTTCCGGCTGCCAGCACGCTGTTCTCTACATTCAAAACCGTCCGGTCTGCTTTTCTTTCGATCAAAGCTTTCTGACCGGCAACCGATACTCCTTTTAGCTCATGATTTCCTGTTTGCATCACCAAAGTTTCAACTGTAACATCAGGTTTTGCTTCGCCGATGATAAAAGGCTTGGAAAAAACCTTTTGATAACCAATATTGCTTGCCGAAACTAAATAGCTTCCATTGGCCAAACCGGCTAATTTGTACTGCCCTTTGCTATCGGTCAATGCCCCTTTTACCAAGGAAGAATCTTTGGCTTTCAGCAAACTTACGGTAGCATAATCAAGCGGTTTTTCCTGATTGTCTTTTACTGTTCCGGCAACGGTCCCGTTGGTTTTGGTTTGGGCAAATGAGCTGCTTCCAACTAAAAATAGTTGTGCTAAAAGAAGCACGGATAAAGTAAGGGTTTTGTTCATGTTCGTAAATTTTTGGCAAAAAGAATCCCGTAAGAAGAAACCTTCTTTTTTTAAATTCTTTTTATCAGCTTTTTGAAATTTGCTTCGCGCGGTAGTCCGAAGCTGTTATGTATTTATTTTATCCGCGGTATTTGTAGGTAAGATGCAGGAAGTAGCTGTTTGGTTACAGTTTTTACAAAGTATTTTTTTAGGTGATAAAAGAAGCATTGTAAGAAGTCGGTCGGGATGACAGAAAAAACGAGATGACAGAAAATGAGATGAAAATCAAAATCAAAACATTATTGCCCGGCTTCCTTATGCTTGGTTGTATCTTTCAGGCAAACCAGCCCGGTTTCTGTCATTTGAAATTTTGCTAGCCGGTGGCCCCAGTTTTTATCATCTGTGTAGCAACTGTACAAATCCACATCGCGCAAAATAAAATCTAAACTTTCATCAATGGTGATGATGGAATTTAAAGGAAGCTTTAACGTTACATCAATTTTTTGATCACGCCACAATGCTCTTTTTACCGGTATTAATTTGCGGTCGAACTTGATGACGGTATCTTCCTGAACAAAATTGTAAGCAGTATAACGGGCATTTTTTAACGCTTCCTGGTAATTTGCCCCTTTTGAACGATAAGATTCCACCAGCGACGGATATTCGTTTTCGCTTTTCTCTATGTATAAAGAAACATTTTCCGGGCTCAGGTCAGTATCGTTTTCATTGTTCATGTTTACTATGATCCGGTTGGCAAAATCGTCTTTTTTAATGCCCAGGGTTAAGCTGTCTTCCCGGGTCAATATTTTAGCGGTGTTTATTTTGAGAAAATAATGCTGGTTTTGAGTTTGCATCACATCCATATTCTGGCTAAAACTTGCTGTGGATTTAAAGTCGGACGCTATTTTTGTAGTATAAAAAGCTAAAGTGCTTACGGCAGCGATCCAGCCGATCAATAGGATAAAGCCAATTGACCTGCCCATCACATTTCTGGAAAAAACAATGCGGATGGTGAATAGGATCAAGCCAAACAACGGGATAGCGCAAACCAAAAACCCACACACATATAATATGTTGCTGAACTTGTAATCAACAATGTTGAAAGGCGAAAACCCATGGGTAAACATGGATTGGTTGGCGGAGAAAACGACGATGGCAACCAGCAAACCGATGATCACAAAAGCACATAAAACGCAGATTGCAATAGCAATAAGTTGTAAAAGAAACCTGCCGCTTCCGTTAAAAAAACCTTTTAAGAGCAAAAAAAACTCTCCGATAAAATCCCTGATCTTATATAAAATAGGTTTTGCTTCGCGATTGGCGTTGGATAAAGATTGACGTACATTTTTTAATTCTTCATCAAAGCTTCTTTTGAAGCCTTGCAGGTCAGCTTTTTCACCTTTCATAGCCATTTTTTCTGTGCGTGTGTTTGCCCTGGGGATGATTGCCCATAAAAGGATATAGACCAGCAAACCGCTGCCTGCGCCAAAAAACGCAACCACAAAAGCTAAGCGGACCCAGACTGCTTCGATCCCGAAATAATTGGCAATACCGGCAGCAACGCCGCCGATCAAATGATCTTCCGGATCGCGAAAAAGCCGCCGGTCTGTATAAATATCGCTGCTGCCGGAAGCAAAAACAGGTTCATGTTCTTCCGTAGAAAAATCTTCAATGGTACCCATTTGTAAAATAACAGATGTTACGTCAGCAGTTACGATTACTTGTTTGCCGTCTTTTTTCAGCAGTTCTGTAAACATCTCGGCGATACGGTTTTCAATATCCGTAGTAATTTCTAAGCTGTCATCCGTACCGGCGAAGTGTTTTTTAATACCGGTCATGTAGCTTTTGAGTATTTCGTAGGCATCTTCTTCAATATGAAAAATGATCCCGTTTATATTGATGATAATTGTTTTGTTCATAATATGGCGGATAGGTTTATCAATTATTTTTTTGGGTTTTTTAAGGATATTTCTACTGCAAAGGACAATTCTTTCCAAGTCGAGTCCAATTGTTTCAGCAGCACAGTGCCATCTGGCGTGAGCTGGTAATACTTTCTGGGCGGCCCGGAAGTAGATTCTACCCAATTATAACTTAATAAGCCATTGTTTTTTAAACGGGTAAGCAGCGGATACAGCGTTCCTTCCACCACCAGCAGCTTCGCCGTTTTCAGTTCGGCAATAATATCCGAGGCGTAGATTTCCCCGCGGGAAATAATAGCGAGAATGCAGTATTCCAGGATTCCCTTCCTCATCTGGATTTGCGTGTTTTCCAATATCATGATACAAAGATATATGTTTAGGATTGTATTATGCAATACAAGGTACTAAATAAATAAAATAATTTTATACAGAAAAATAGGTAATTTATAAAAAGGGGCAATAGGGGTTGCATGCTTCTTTTATGCTATAAAAACAGGTAAGCATCAGATACAATCGGTATCGGTACAAAATATAAACACGGAAATTATAGGGGTAAAAGAAGCATTGTTCAATCCTTATTGTAGCAAAAGTTATCCCGAACCAACTTTTGGTAGGCTTTAAACAATTTTTTATAAATAAAATTGGAAATAAGCAGATAAAAAAGACAAAATAGGGAAAGTGTAATACTATTTATTAAAAAAGTTAAATCAAAGCGAATTAAAAATTAAAAATTCTATAATTATTAAATTTGATTTTGCGTTTTTCGTAAAAATATTTAATTAATGACGTATTTTTTCTATCTTTCGAAACAATTTAACTAAAACAATGTAATGAAAAAAATTTTACAAACTTTTTTGCTATTTCTCTTTTTGATAGCTTCAGAAGCTTATGCACAAACACGGACAGTATCCGGTATTGTAACCGGAAAAGATGATGGAAAGCCATTACCGGGTGTAAGTGTAATGGTGCAAGGAACAAAAATAGGTACACAAACCGGTTCTGATGGCTCTTATTCTATAAAAGTAACCGGTAAACAACCTCTTGTATTTACTTTTATTGGGTTTGCCACTCAAACCATCACTCCTGTTAATGATAGGCTAAATGTTGTATTGGCAGGAACCGCAAGTGCCTTAAATGAGGTTGTGGTGGTGGGTTATGGTACGCAGATAAAGCGGGACAACGTAGGTAGTATTTCTTCTGTAAAAGGTGCAGATTTATCTGAACAACCAGTGCAGAACTTTGAACAATCATTAGGGGGACGTGCTGCAGGGGTGCAAGTCACAATCCCTAATGGTGTTGCCAATACACCTCCGGTATTTCGTATCCGTGGTACCAACTCTATCAATTTAAGTTCACAACCATTGTTTGTTATTGATGGTATAGTAAGCCAAACAGGTGATTTTAGTGGCGGTGAGTCTGGTGGTAATGCATTAGCTAATATTAATCCGGAAGACATTGAAAGTATAGAAATTGCCAAGGATGCTGCTTCTACAGCTATTTATGGTAGCCGTGCAGCCAATGGGGTAGTATTTGTAACAACTAAAAAAGGCAAGAAAGGAAAGTCTGTGGTGAGTGTGGATAGCTGGACTGGTATAGCTAAAGTGCAACGGCTGCCAAAAATACTTAATGCTTCTCAGTATGTTGATGTTAAAAATGAAGCCCTGAAAAACGCAAACTTGTATAACGCATCTACCCGTTATTTTGCTTTGTCCACAGATGCAGGTGGCAACCCAATCAATACGAATTGGTTTAATTACGTTTATAGGACAGGGGTAACCAATAGCAATACAGTAAGTATCAGTGGGGCTAATGACAATACCAGTTATTATATGTCTGCCAACTACACCAACCAGGAAAATACGATTGTGAAAAATAATTTTATCCGCAAAAACATTATGTTGAACATGGACCATGAGGCCAATAAAATTATAACAATAGGTGGTAAATTATCGTATTCTAACGAGCAAAACCTTGCTGCTGCAAGTTCAGGATCACTTGCAGGCGAAGCTTATGGTATAGAAGGTGCCGGCCGTATCCCGTTGGTAAGTCCGCCTAACGTTTCCCCTTATAACAATGACGGTTCATACAACTTAAACGGTAACACTTTAGGTTTAGGCGCAAACAAAGGTATTTCCACGTCTTATTACAACATAGTACCTATATTAAACCTGAACCGTCAAAACAATGAAATCAATCATATTGCTTCGAATATTTACTTACAAGTTAAACCTCTCCCATGGATCACATTAAGAACTATTTATGGTATTGATTACATTTTTACTGACAATGATTTATTTAACAGTCCGGTACAAGGTGGTGGTAACCCAAATGGTTCTGCTACAGATAATTTTACCAAATACAAAAGGTATGTTTGGGACAATACTGCACAATTTGACAAATCTTTTGGTAAACACACCCTTCAATTACTGTTAGGTAACGAGCAGCAGGCTAATACTTCGTATGGCTTCGGTTTAAACCGTACCATTATATCTGATCCTGCATCTTCAGCTATCCAGGCTGGCTTTACTACTAACGCGTCCAATAATTTAATCAATAGTCAAAACTATTTGGTATCGTTTTTTGGCCGTTTAAATTATGACTTTGACAAAAAGTATTTTCTAACAGCAACCCTTCGCCAGGATCAGTATTCGGCATTTGGACCAAACAGAAAGAAAGGTTATTTTCCTGGATATGGTGCTAAATGGGAGATCGCCCGCGAAAAATTTTGGAACGATATAGGAGCCGATAAGGTATTCAGCAGCTTTCAATTAAGAGGAAGTTATGGTAAAGTAGGTAACAATGCCGGATTAGGGGATTTTCAATCTTATAACCTATATATAAATGGTGTGTTTAATACTAATGCTACCCTGTATCCTAACCAAACCGGAAACCAGGATTTAGGTTGGGAAACCAGTAAAAAAACAGATATTGGCCTTAACTTTGGTCTATTAAATGATAAAATAACTGCGGAGATTGCCTATTACAAGAACGATATTTCCGGGTTGGTTTTTGCTGTTTCCGAAGCCCCTTCCGCTGGATTGCCAACAAATCCTTATGTAAATGTTGGTTCCATGTATAATAAGGGTCTCGAATTAAGTATCAATGCCCAGGCTATCAGAACCAAAGATTTTAGCTGGTCGCCATCTTTCAATTTAAGCTTTAACCAAAACCGGGTTACGGCACTTGCTCAAGGGCAAACAACCTTATTGTCTACAACTTCAAGCCTTGAAACGGCAAGTATTTCACAAGTTGGCCATCCTTTAGGTAATTTATATATGGTTCGCACGGGTGGAGTTGATCCTGCTACAGGGCGGCGTATATTTATAAACGGTGCTGGCCGTCAGGTATATTTCTCCTATTATACATCAACAGCTATACCGTATCAGTATGAATATGCTGACGGAACACAAGCACCAGCGATTAACCAATCTACCGATGCTGTAAATTATGCACAAACACAACCCAAAGGCTTTGGTGGTTTAAACAACAATTTCAGATATAAGGGTTTTGATTTGAGCTTCCTGTTTACTTATCAGTTTGGTGCCAAAATATATTATGGCACACGCGCAGGATTGCTTGACCAACGTTTCTGGAACAACTCAACGGCAGTGTTAAACCGTTGGACAACTCCTGGTCAGATTACAGACATCCCAAAAGTTGCTTATAATGACAATATCTCTAATGGTTCAAGTATTCCCTTGGATATTAATGTGTTTAGCTCAAACTTTATCAAACTTAAATCACTGAACTTTGGTTACACGCTGCCAAAAAGTTTACTTGACCGTGTAGGTATTTCAAGCTTAAGGTTTTATGTAAGTGGATACAATTTATTTGTAATTACCAAATATCCAGGTTCTGATCCTGAAATCGCATCTAATGGTACCAGCGTTCCTACCGCTATTGTTACAACTAACGGTAATACTGCCCAGGGTATCGACAGAAACTCTGTAGCCAGTGCAAGAACGATTACCGCTGGATTTTCAGTTAAGTTTTAACAAAAAATTTCTAAACTAAAATGAAAAAGAAAATTTTAATGATATTTAGCATAGGCGTAATGTTAAATTACTCGTGCCAGAAAGATAAATTAACACCTATATCCCAAACTCAAATACCCACAACTAATAATTTGCCATTTAGTACACCAGTGCGTGTGCAACAACAAGTTTTAGGTATTTATCAGGCATTGCGGAATGGTAATATGTTAGGCAGCAGGTTTCAGATATATGGTGATATTAAAGCAGATAACTGGATTAACCTGAGTACAAACGCAGTAACCGGCCTGCAAACCTGGAACGAAACGGTAACCAGTACCAACCAGGAAGTTATTGGTTTATGGGCACAGGCTTATACGGTAATAAATGATTGTAATTTATTTTTAGATGGTATGGCCGCCGGAGGTACAGCCGTAATGAACAACAGTACCTTGAGCACTAATTATATTTCTGAAGCTAAGTTTATTAGGGCTTTGAGCTACTGGTGCTTGTTGCAATATTATGCACGCCCTTATTATGATGGCAATGGAAGCAAACTAGCCATTCCGCTCCGTTTAAATGGAAATTTATCTTATGGCAATTATGATCTGGCTAAAAGCACTACCGATCAGGTATATCAGCAAATTATCAAAGATTTGAATGATGCCGAAACAGGACTGCCTGGTACGTATGGCAATGACGTATCAAATACTACGCGGGCACACAAAAATACCGCAATTGCTTTGAAAACACGTGTTTATTTAAGCATGCAGCGTTATGCTGATGTAATTACAGAAGCTAACAAAGTTGTTTCCACCGGTGCTCCTTTTACCGTTCCAAATTCAACTACCGTTCCTAATTCTTTGCAGGCAGATGTTACTAAGGTGTTTATACCTCCTTATACAACAACCGAATCTATATTTTCTATGCCATTTAATTCAACAGAAACAGCTACTACACAAAGTCAATTATCATATTATTTTTATAACAATGCCAGTGCGGGAAATGCGGAATACTATTTAAACCCTGCTGGAATTATTGCCAATACCGGTTGGAAAAGTACAGATAAAAGACGCTCCTTTATTTATGCTTCTACTGTTAAAGCAAACGTGGGTTTATTCTTCTTATCTAAATTCCCGCTAAATCCTTACACAGACTGGGCACCAGTTATGCGTTACCCGGAAGTATTGCTTAACCTTGCCGAGGCAATTACCATGAACAGCAAAACGATAGATACACGTGCTATTGCCCTGTTAAACGCAGTACGTAACCGTTCTGATGCTACAACAACTTATACCACAGCCAGCTTTGCAACTTATACCGATGTAGAAAACGCCATATTACTGGAAAGAAATATTGAGTTTTTGGGAGAAGGACTAAGATTTCCTGATTTAGCACGTGTAGGATTACCTATCCCGGCTAAACTGAACATTCCGGCAATTCAAGCAACAGATACAAGGTATATCTGGCCAATTTCGAACAATGAATTATTATACAACCTTTTAATTGGAGGATCAAATAATTAAGGTTTGATAATTATATATAGATACCATGCTTCTTTTATCGCCTGAAAATCTTCATTGTACCGTTTTAACATGTTGATGAAAAGACAACTTTTTGCTTGATAAAAGAAGCATCACTTTTCCAACACAATCTCAACCCAAGATTCCTGACCGCTTCTTCGGGTTTTTATTGTCATAAGTCGTGATTTTTCTGGTTAAATCAAACAATACTTTCCACAATTGACAATGCCACGTTGTAATAAAAAGTTTCTTTACGGCCTCAAGCTGCTGCGAGAAAAGTAAAAATTAATTTAAAAACATGCTTAAATCTTGTATAGCCTATTTTTAATGATTCTTTTATCCTATAAAAAGACAAAAGAGTTTCTATATTTTTAGAAAAGGGATACAATTATAAATAGTAAGGTGCTAAAAGGAGCAAATGAATTTTTTTAGATACAAAAGAAGGAAAAGCTTTTAAGAAATTTTTTAAAAGAAAGAAGCTTTTGATTAATTTTCATTTAAAATAGTGTAAATAGTGTTGTTTTTTAGTTTGATTTTATTCTAATACCGCTATTATTTAAAATTATTTTTAATTTATGATCTTTTTGTTATAATTTAACCGAAACGAATCAAACAATTAATGAATATTAATCAAAGAAAAGTATGAGAAAATTTTTATCTATTTTATTTCTCCTGCTGCTAATGGTAAATCTTGCTAAAGCGCAGGAGCGAAAAATTAGCGGGAAAGTAACAGATGCGACAGACGGAGCACCGCTTCCGGGTGTTAGCGTACTACTCAAGGGTACATCTACAGGGACCCAAACACAAACAGATGGACGTTTTACAATTTCTGTGTCCGGCAATAATCCTGTAGTTGTGTTCACCTACATTGGATACGTTTCTAAAGAAGTAGCTGTAACAAGCAATACAGCTTTAGCTGTTACACTTAAAACTAATACCAACCAGTTGACGGAAGTTAACATAACTGTTCCTTATGGTACGGCAAACAAGGGTACATTTACAGGTTCTGCAACTCAGATAAACAGTGCGGATTTTGAAAAACGTCCTATTACCAACGTCTTAAGTTCAGTTGTAGGGTCTGGTCCTGGTATTTCAACAACTATTGCAAGTGGGGCTCCGGGTTCCAGTCCGGGTATCCGTATCCGTGGTTTCGGTTCTATAAATGCCAGTTCAGATGCTTTAGTGGTTGTGGACGGAGCGGTGTATGATGGAAATATTTCGAATATCAATCCTGACGATGTAGAGTCTGTAACTTTATTAAAGGATGCAGTAACAACATCCCTGTATGGTTCAAGAGCTGGTAATGGCGTTGTCCAAATTACCACCAAGAAAGGAAAAGCAGGTAAGCCAACATTGAATTTTAAAGCTACTCAGGGTTGGATCAGCAGAGGTTTGCCCGAGTACGATAGGGTAAATGCCTATCAGTATTACCCATTAATGTGGGAAGCAGAAAGAAATAGCCTGGTTTATGGATCGGCTAAAGTACCTATTGATATTGCTAATGGTATTGCGTCCGGTACAATTGCCAGTTACAATGGGGCCACTTACTCGAGTATTAAAACCTTGTTGGGCTATAATCCATTTAATGTGCCTAATAATCAAATTGTAGGAATAGACGGAACACTTAACGCAAACGCAAAACTACTGTATCCGGATGACCTGAACTGGGCCGATCAAACTGCCAAGGGCGGGAAGCAAAGGCGAAACTATGGCCTAACTTATTCAGGCGCAGACGACAAAAGTGATTATTTTGGTTCGTTTGGCTATACCAAGGAAGAAGGTTATCTGATTAAATCAAGCTTGGAACGATACACTGCCCGTTTAAATGTTAATACTCACCCTACAACCTGGTTTAAAACCGGAATCAACTTAACCGGTAACTATACCAATTCACAATTAGATGCGGGTAATAGTGGAGGGACTGTTAATGGTGGAGGAACTTTTTTTGTAAATCCGTTTTATATCTCAAGATTTATCGGACCGATCTATCCTGTACACTTACACGATGCAAGCGGTGTCCTTGTGCTTGATCAAAATGGACAGTCTCAATATGACCTCGGTAGTGCACGGCCATTTGACCAGGGAAGACACGCAATTTTTGAAAACCTGCTCAATCAACAAAATTCCGTTAACGGATCAATCAATAGCAGGGCTTATGCCACGGTAAACTTTTACAAAGATTTAAAATTAACAACCAATATTGCTTTTGATCTTCAAGACAACCATGAGCGCGATTTCCAAAACCCACTTGTAGGCGATGGTGCTCCTGGCGGCAGGGCTACTCAGTATTTATATCGTACTACCGACTATACTTTTAATCAATTACTTGAGTATAGCAGAAATTTTGACAAGCATCATGTAGATGTTTTGGCTGGTCACGAAAACTACAGTTATAAGTATAATTATTTTACCGGAAGCGCAAGTGGTATTATTGTTCAGGGTATCACAGAACTGGTTAATTTCTCGACTATAACAGGTGCAAGCTCTTATGAAGACAATGCTAAGATTGAAAGCTATCTTTCCCGTTTAAATTATAATTACGATGAAAAATATTTAGTAAGTGCAAGTTTAAGAAGGGATGGCAATTCCAAATTTGCGCCGGATGTTAGGTGGCATAATTTCTGGTCTGTAGGTTTAGGCTGGAACCTTAACCGGGAATCCTTCTTTGATGTAAATTGGGTGGATCAATTGAAGTTAAGGACTTCTTACGGCGTTTTAGGCAATTCAAATTTGGGCAATACCATAGGAAATTACCCTTATCAGTCGCTATACCTTTTAGGCAGAAACAACTCGGCACAACCTGGTTTTACCCAAAATACATTACCCAATCCTAATTTGCACTGGGAAACCTCAAAAAATTTCGATGCCGGCATTGACTTTAGTTTGTTTAAAGGCCGTTTAGGGGGCAGTGTTGAATACTACAAAAGAGTTACAGACGGGTTGATCTTTAGTGTGCCAATATCGCTCTCCAGCGGTGGAACTACTAATAGCAATAATTTTAACATTCCAACCAATATTGGTTCCATGTACAACAAAGGCTTTGAGTTGAACCTGAATGCACAGGCTGTTAAATCAAAAAACTTCAATTATTCTGTTGGGCTAAATTTAACTACAATAAAAAATAAGATAACTAAGATGCCGGATCAAAGTCCACTAATACAAACACTTACTCAAGGCTTAAACCTTCAAGCCCTTAGTGTTGGCCATTCTATTTATGATTTTTATCTGCGCAAATATTACGGTGTAGATGCTCAAACAGGTGCAGCTTTATATAAAACCAATACGCTTACTTCAAATTCCCGCATCATTGGCCAGGACACCGTAACCACCGTTGTTGGTGAAGCAAATTATCGCTATACAGGCGAATCTTCAATTCCTGATATTTCTGGTTCGATGTCGCATAACTTCAGTTATAAAAATTTCTCTTTCAGTTTCTTGTTTACTTTTCAGCTTGGCGGAAAAGTGTATGACAGTCAATATGCTGCATTGATGAGCAGCGGAACTTATGGTTCTTCAATCGCTACGGATATATCGAAACGCTGGCAAAAACCTGGGGATGTTACTGATGTTCCCCGCTTGGACAATGCCCAAGTAACCAACTTTGGCGGTGCCAACAGCACACGCTGGTTGACCAATGCAAGCTATTTACAGTTAAATGCAGTAAACTTTAGTTATAATTTACCTAAAACATGGCTTAGCAAAATTAAGGCACAACGTGCATACGTATTCGTAAGTGCAGAGAACCTGGCGTTGTTTTCTGCTAGAAAAGGTATGAATACTTCCGGTTCATTTAACGGTATTACTGATAATACCTATAATTTTAACCGTATCGTTTCTGCTGGTGTAAACCTGAACTTTTAATTTTAATAGGTATAACAACATTTAATAAGATTATAAACAATGAAGAATATATTTAACAGGGGTGTGTTAGCTTTAACTTTAATGTTTGCAGCAAGTGCTTGCAAAAAGGAGTACCTGCAAACGGCACCTACAAATCAGGTTGCAACGGCTGATGCCTTTAGTTCAACTACAAATGCAAGGGCTGCATTAAACGGTATCCACCGTATTTTGTACTCTCAGATTTTCGGGTCGCAGCCTCAGGGAGGGCAAAGCGGCAATATGCTATATATGGATATTATGGGTGATGACCTGGTTATGAATACAACGGCCAATGCAGGGTTAAGAAGTGAATATCAGTGGATATCCCATCGTAACCCAAGCAGCACGATTGATGAATATTGTTACTCTTTTTATTATGTAATTATTGGTAATGCCAATATGATCATTGCCAATATTGATAAAGCCACAGGTACAGATGCTGATAAAAACGCCATTAAAGGCGAGGTCCTTACTTACAGGGCATGGGCTTATTTCCAAATGGTGCAGCTTTTTGGGGAACGGTATGTTGCAGGAGGCGCAAACAGCGGACTTGGGGTGCCGATTGTACTGACCCCAACTATTGATAAAGTACCGCGTAACACTGTTGCTGAGGTATATACCCGGATCAATACCGACCTTGACCAGGCAATTATTGCTTTAGGCAGTTATACACGCCCTAATAAATCTGACTTTGATATACACGTTGCCAAAGGAATAAAAGCACGTGTGGCCCTTACCCAGCAAAACTGGGCAGATGCGGTTAAATACGCCCAGGCAGCAAGAGATGGGTTTACCTTAATGAGCAATGCACAATATCTTGGAGGGTTTAATGATTATTCTAACCCGGAATGGATGTGGGCTTCACATATCCAGGCAGATCAAACTAATTATTTTTATTCATTCTTTGCCTATATGTCTGCTAATTTCAACTCAACTGCAATTCGTACCAGTCCAAAATCTATTTTTTCTGTCCTATATGATAAAATCTCATCTACAGATGTACGCAAACAGCTATGGGACCCAACCGGAACCAATACTGCAAAGTTTCCTATACCTGCATCGGGATCCAGATACAAGTACATGAGCAATAAATTTAGGGTAGCAGATGCTACTTTAAGTATTGGTGATGTGCCATACATGCGTGCCGCAGAAATGTACCTGATAGAAGCCGAAGCATTGGCCAGAAGCGGCAACAATGCAGGTGCTGCAAGTGCGTTGTACACGCTGGCTGTAAACCGCGATCCTTCTTACCTACTTTCTACTAAAACCGGCGATGCCTTAATAGATGAGATCATGACCCAGCGGCGAGTGGAACAATGGGGCGAAGGCTTCCGTTTTTACGATTTGAAACGTACCAACAGTGCATTAAACAGAACAGGCGGAAACCACAATGCAACAGTTGCTAATGGTGTATTGCAGGTTCCTGCCGGTGATATCAGGTGGCAATTCTTAATCCCTCAAGAAGAAATCAATATTGGAAATGGTGTAGTTGTGCAGAACCCACAATAAGGAGGTTCTGCTGTGATTTTATATAAGTGTTATTATTTTAATCAAAGATAATTTCAAAGCCGTTTTATAAGAGCTTGTTTAAAGATATTTAGCTAAAGCCAAGACCTGGGCTTTACAGCCTACGGCCTGAAGGCCGTGGCAATTTAGCTGCCTTATTTTATAACATTTTTTGTATTTGCCGATACCAATTCGGTTTGGCCAAATTAGGGTGCAATTAAGCTGCAATTGCTACGGCCTTTAAGCCGTTGGCAAAAGGACAACAAACACATTCCTGGCCAAAAACGCAGATGCACAGGATCTTAAAGGTTTTTATGACGTAAAAGAAGCATTGTTAAATTTTTAGATAGAGTTTTAAACAAGCCATAAGAATAATTTTACTTAACCTACCTTTCCAACACAATTTCAACCCGAAGGTTCCTTATGGCTTCTTCGGGTTTTTTGTTGTCGTATAATGGGTGTTTTCCGCCTAAGCCAAAACAGCGCATCCGTTCACTGGCAATACCATGTTGTAATAAAAAGCTTTTTACTGCCCAGGCACGCTTTTCGGATAGTTGCTGTAAATAGTGCTCATCTGTAAAAACATTGGCGTTTGTATGGCCGATGATCTGTATTTTCCAGTCCTTTTCTTCTTGCAAAAAATTTAGCAGCCAATTTAAACCTGTTCCGGAAGCATTTACGATAACCGCGCTGTTTGGAAGAAAACGGATGTTATAAAAAATAATATGCGCATCGGATTTTAGTTTTTGCAGTTGAAAATTTTGAGGTATTGATACTGTTTTTACCGGCAAAAAATCATTAAGCAACACGTAGCCTTTTTTGTTGATGGCAACCGTACATTTACTTTCGGCAGGAATTTTAAAGCTGTATCTTCCTGTTAAAGAATCGGAAACTGCCGTAGCTACAATTTTGCCGGCTGCATCTTCCGCAGTTAAAGCGGCGGCAATGGGCGCCATGCTTCGTTTATCGGTAATAATTCCGGAAACAGTTATTGCGGAAACTTGCGAAGGCAGCGTGTTTTGCAAAGCAGAAACAAACGTAAACCCTTTGCCGCCGGGATAAATATTATCGACCACCAAAATATAATTTTCGCCTTGGTGTACAGCAACTGGTTTGGAGAAGCTTTTCCTAAATCCGGGAGAAGTGAAAAGATCTGTAAAACCATCTTTCAATCCCGTTTTTCCGCTGATAGAAAAATCGTTCCGGCTATTGTTGGTGCGGATCGGATGGTTGTAATCAATTGTATTTTCAGTCGGATTGATTGCTTTCTCTTTAAAAAGCATCCAGTCGTAATCGTCCTGAACTGAAACCGGGGAAATTTCGAAAGTGAGAAAACCATCAACAGGAACAGCTAAACTAAACCAGGCTGTATTTCTTTCTTTTTCAAAAAGATAAGCAGAACGGGATTTCTTTTTGGGATATTCCTGCTGCCGGCCAAAGCTAGTGGCCGGGTTTTTAAAAACGTATTTTTGGTTAATGTTGAGGTTTATCGCTTCGGCATAATCCCCTTTTAACCGGCCGTTCTGGCTGCTTCCTTTCAAACTGAAAAACAATAAAAATGCAGCCGGCAGCCATTTGCAACTCATTTTTTATCCACGCTATACAAACCGGGGCCGATAAATAGCAAACCCAAAAACATGATGCCGTCTTCCATAGCGTGTGCAGCAGCTTCCAAACCGCCGCCTTTGCTAAAGTGCATCAACGCAGCAATCGTTAAATTAATAATCAGTAAGATACAAACCGGACGAAATACTAAACCGATCATCAGCAGCAAGCCGCCAAAAGTTTCCGTAATGGCGGCCATAAATCCCCAGAAAGCGGGCGCGTAATGGATGCCGACTACCTTCGTGGCACCACCCAGTTTTTCCCAATGTTCCGGTCCGCCGGAAAGTTTGGGCACGCCATGATAAATGAACATGATCCCTAAACCAATGCGGATGATCAGTAAACCGAAATTTTTGTATTTCCCTAAATTTTCAAAAATGGCCATGTTTAGATATATTTTGCAGTTATATACTGTTTTTGCACAGTTAAATTTAGTGTTTTTCCAAAGATCAAAGCCTGATTGTTGGGAATATGTCCCGCAGGAAAACCAAAGCAAACCGGATAATGGTATTCTTTTACCACTTCAAAAATAATTTCTTCGGCTGTTTGTCCGAAAGGGATTTCGTTGTCTTTCAGTTCTGTAAATCCGCCAACGATCAGACCAGCCAGGTTTTTCAGCTTTCTGGCGCGTTTTAAAGTGCGCATCATCCGGTCAATACTGTATAAATATTCGCCTACATCTTCCAAAAACAAGATTTTTCCGTCATAATCAAAATCTGAAACCGAGCCGGAAACAGCAACCAACAAAGTTAAATTCCCGCCAACTAAAATTCCTTGTGCCTCGCCTTCGCGGTTTAATTTTTCTGCGGAGAAAGTGTAACTAAAATCCTCTCCGAACAAAGCTTTCCTCAATGTTTGAAGGGATTCTGTTGTTCCGTCCGGGATCGTCATCGGCATTTGTCCGTGGATAGTTTGCAAGCCGAAAACAGCAAAAAGGTGTGCGTGCAAAACGGTAATATCGCTAAAACCAATGATCCATTTCGATGCTGTTTTTATCGGCATAAAATCAACATCGTCAATTATCCTGATGGTGCCGTAACCGCCGCGTGCCGCAAAAATGGCTTTAATGCCCGGATCGTTGATAAACCGTTGCAGATCAGCAGCACGCAGGGCGTCATCACCTGCAAACTGATGGAAAGAAGCCGTAACGGTTTCACCCAAAACCACTTCCAGGCCCCAGGATTCTAAAAGCGCAATAGCATCGGTCATCGGGTGCGGCAACTTTTTTGCCGGGCAGGTTATGGCAACTTTATCTCCTTTTTTTAAATACGGTGGTTGGACGATCTTCATATAATCAAAACCAAATTTTAACAGCGCACAAATTGGCTTATCTTTGCAAATTAGAAAAATCCCTGCAAATACTTTGGAAGATCATCAGATTAAAAGATATACCGTTACCGCCGCGCTGCCTTACACCAACGGACCAGTACATATCGGGCATTTGGCTGGTGTGTATATTCCGGCAGATACATATGTGCGTTACCTTCGCCTTAAAGAAAAAGACGTAATTTTTGTTTGCGGATCGGATGAACATGGTGTCCCGATTACGTTAAAAGCGCGAAAAGAAGGCGTTATGCCGCAGGAAGTGGTGGATAAATACCATAAAATCATCGGTGATTCTTTTCAGGAATTTGGGATTTCTTTTAATATTTATCACCGCACTTCTTCTCAAACACATCACGAAACGGCTTCGGATTTTTTCAAAAATCTGTACGATAAAAACGTTTTTACGGAAGAATCTACCGAACAGTATTACGATGAAAGCGCGCAGCAGTTCCTGGCCGACCGATATATTGTAGGAACTTGTCCGGTTTGCGGAAATGAAAATGCTTACGGCGATCAGTGCGAAAAATGCGGCACTTCTTTAAACCCGACGGATTTGATCAACCCGCATTCCACCTTGTCTGGAGAGCCGCCAGTATTGCGCAAAACCAAAAATTGGTTTTTGCCCTTGGATAAAATGCAGCCGGAAATCGAAGCTTATGTAGAATCGCACCGTGATTGGCGGCCAACGGTTTTCGGGCAATGCAAATCCTGGCTGAACGGTGGTTTGCAGCCACGCGCCATGACACGCGATTTGGAATGGGGCGTGAAAGTGCCGGTAGCAGGTGCAGAAGGCAAAGTTTTATATGTTTGGTTTGACGCACCGATCGGTTACATTTCGGCCACGAAAGATTTATTTAATGCTGATCTTTCCAAAGAAAAAAAAGCAGAATATTATCTCAAAAATATACCGGTAAAAGAAGCATCCTGGGAAGGTTACTGGAAATCCGAAGAAACCAAGCTGGTGCATTTTATCGGGAAAGATAACATTGTTTTCCATTGCATTATTTTCCCGGCAATGCTGATGGCTCACAGCGGTTATCATCTGGCCGATCAGGTTCCGGCTAACGAGTTTTTAAACCTGGAAGGCGACAAGATTTCTACTTCCCGAAACTGGGCAGTTTGGCTGCCGGAGTATTTAAAAGATTTTCCGGGGAAGCAGGACATTCTGCGTTATGTTTTGACCGCAACTGCGCCCGAAACAAAAGACAATGATTTTACCTGGAAGGATTTTCAGGCGCGCAACAACAACGAATTGGTGGCCATTTACGGCAATTTCATCAACCGCGTGCTTGTTTTATCGCATAAATATTTTGCCGGAAAAGTAATGCCGATTGGTGCTTTATCAGAAACAGATCAGGAAGTTCTCGAACAACTGAAAGAATCTCCGGAGAAGATCGGCAATGCTATAGAAAACTATCGTTTCCGGGAAGCATTGTCCGAATTTATGGGTTTAGCACGTTTGGGCAATAAATATCTGGCAGATGAAGAGCCTTGGAAGCTAATCAAAACAGATCCTGACCGCGTGCAAACTGTTTTAAATATCAGCCTGCAACTGGCTGCAAACCTGGCTATTTTATCGCAGCCGTTTCTGCCAAACAGCGCCGATGCTTTGTTTACCATGCTAAATCTGTCGCCTCAAAATTGGGACAAAGCAGGAACAGCGGATTTATTGCCGGAAGGACATGTTTTGAATGAAGCGAAATTATTGTTTGAAAAGATAGAAGACGAGCAAATAGAAGCACAGATCCAAAAATTATTAAACACCAAAATGGAAAACGAACAGGTAAAATTGCTTTTGGTTGAAGCAAAGCCTAACATCACTTTCGAGCAGTTTGCTGCGTTGGATATCCGTGTAGGAACGATTTTAACCGCCGAAAAAGTAGCCAAAACAAAAAAGTTGCTTAAGCTAAGCATCGATACAGGTTTAGATCAGCGGACGGTTGTTTCCGGGATTGCCGAATATTTTGAACCGGAAGCCATCATCGGCAAACAAGTAAGTGTTTTGGTGAACTTAGAACCACGGGAAATTAAAGGGATTTTATCGCAGGGCATGATTTTAATGGCCGAAAATCCGGAAGGAAAACTTAGTTTTGCAACAGCATCGGAAGCGTTTGCCAATGGAAGTGTAATCCGGTGATATAGTAGTAACTGGCCCCGTAGTTCAACGGATAGAATAGGCGTTTCCTAAACTCTAGATATGGGTTCGATTCCCGTCGGGGCCACTAAAATCAATATTAAAATCATTAAAGCCTGTAAACGTTGAGTTTGCAGGCTTTTGTATTGGTACTGTTTCCTCAAATGATAGGGTTTGAACAGATAGAAACAGGGTACAACTGTAAAAGATTATATCCTGTACCAGGCATTTAATCATTTAACACAATAATTTAATGCTGCCAATAAATAATAAAGAAACGTTAGGTTTGTACTTAGCGTCTGTTTAAATTGTTATCATAAAAGTTTATACTACTTCTTTTATGCCTGCAAATTCTGTGTTTGTATATTAACCGATACAAAAAGAAGCACAAGCATTCAGTGATTTTTAGGTGGTAAAAGAAGCATAGGAAATTTTGAATAAAATTTAAACAGGCCCTTAGGATTTACATTTTTTTCTATAGGATTATCTATGTCCATAAACAACGGTCATAAGCTTAAACGTGTTATATGCTTCTGCATAAGCTTAAGTCTTTATCAAATTTTATTGGCAAAACCGGTTAAACCATTTACGAATACAGATAGTTTACAAAATGATTTGAATCGGAAGCTTGGAAACAAGGCATTGTATGATCAGAAAAAGTTTGATGAAATAAAAAAGATCAAAAAAAACCTCAAAAAAAACGTTACATCATTGACTGCCCGGTATAATAATTACGAAAAATTATTTGATGCATATAAATCTTTTGTTCATGATTCTGCTTATGTGTACTGCAAGAAGTTAGATGAATGTGCTTATTTGTTAAAAGACCCCAATAAAATAAACTACTCCAAAGTACAAATGGGGTTTATTTTGGTGTCGGCCGGTTTGTTTAGGGAAGGATTGGATACTTTAAGTACCGTTAATTCCCACTATCTAAATGTTCAGCAACGCTCGGAGTTCCTTTTTCTAAAGGCAAGAAGTTATTTTGATATGGCGGATTTTTATAGAATAAGTGATTACTACGTCAGGTATAATTTAAGAGGGCTGCAATACTGTGATTCTGTCATTAATAATAGTAAAAACGGCTCCTACCAATCATTATCAGCTATCGGCCTGAAATCAATACGCAGGGCGGATTTCAAATCAGCCTTGGCAGCATACAATAGGATACTTACACTCACTCAATCTTATCAGGACAGTGCTATAAACTTAAGCAGTTTAAGTTATACCTATTTTAGGTTAAATCAAACGCGGCCTGGGTTAACATCATTAATAAATGCGGCCATTATAGACATTGCACATTCAACAAAGGAATCAGTTGCGCTAACCGATCTTGCCAGTTACTATTTTCAACAAGGGGACACAAAAGCAGCATTTAATTATATCAACAATGCCATATCCGATGCAAATTTTTACGGTGCCAGGCATAGGGAGGCAAAAATCAGCAATATATTGCCTGTTATAGAAAGTGAACGGATTAACGCTATCGAGAAACAAAAGCGGTCATTGATAATCTTTGCTTCTATCATTAGTTTCCTAATCATAATTGTTATCATATTCACGATAATTACATTAAAGCAGCTTAAAAAACTTCGTATTGCGGATGAGGTTATCTTTAATAAAAATATCGATTTAAATGTAACTAATGAGTCTCTTACCCAAGCGAACCAGGCTTTAGATGTTGCAAACCGGTCTTTGATCAGCATTAACCACAAACTCGATGAAGCCAATATGATTAAGGACGAATACATTGGCTATTTTTTTAATGTGCATTCAAACTACATTGAGAAGATTGACCGTCTTAAACGTTCAGTTGAAAAAGTTGTGAAAGAGAAACAATTTGATGAAGTGCTGGTGCTTTTAAAAAAACTGAACATAGGTTTTGAACGTGAAAACCTATCCAATAGCTTTGATAAAGTATTTTTAAACTTATTTCCAAACTTTGTTGAAGATTTTAATTCTTTATTTGACACAGAGCATCAAATTCATTTACACGATAATCAATTACTCAATACAGAAATACGCATTTTTGCACTAATCAGGTTAGGTATTGATGACAATGAAACCATCGCCAAAATTTTAAATTACTCGGTCAATACAATTTATAGTTATAAAACTAAAGTGAAAAATAGGTCGTTTTTACCTAATGATGAATTTGAAGATAGGGTCATTTCTATAAAAGCTGTCAAAGAATAACTTATTAAAAACAGTAATGGTTTTATATTGATCAGGCTTGATCCATAAAAACCGATTTATTGTTTAAAAACCATTCCATCTATTTCCAATGCTTTTTTTGGTAAAAAAAGCAAAAAGATTTATAGGACTTAACAAATACCCTTTTTGGGGAGTGTATTCAATTTTAAAATCATCTATATAATTTATCAGTTGATTCACCTGTAATTCGCTGTTTGACAAGCGTTTATATTTAATAAGTTTTATTTTTTTTAATATTACATCCAATATTAGTTGCCATAATCTTCAAACCTGCTTTACTTTGATGTAACAATTTACTTCTCCGAGTAAACTGTTCACTTTACCAATAAAAACCAAAATAAATATGAAGAGAATCTACTTGTTTAAGTATTGTCTTACCGTGGTGTTTTTAGTTTGTGCTATTGCCACCTTTGCTCAAAGTGTTTCAATTACAGGAAAAGTAGTTGATGAAAAAAGTCAACCGCTGCCTGGTGCCAGCGTAACCATAGACGGTACTACATTAGGCGCTACAACCGATGTGGATGGCAACTATAGAATAAACGGTGTAAAACCCGGCACCTATACTTTAACAGCCCAGTTTGTTGGTTACACTGCTCTAAAAAAATCAGTAACCGTTAGCGGAAGTGCTAATGGGCAGGCTAATTTTCAGGTACAGCCTACAGCGCAATCTTTAAATGAAGTAGTCGTGATCGGATACGGTACAGTAAGAAAGAGTGATGCTACGGGTTCAGTTGATGTAGTTACTTCAAAAGATTTTAATAAAGGCGCGGTAAATTCCATTCAGGATGCCCTTGTTGGTAAACTTCCCGGGGTAGTTATTACCTCTACTTCCGGTGCTCCGGGTAATACTTCTACCATCCGTATAAGAGGTACAACTTCCATTAATGCCAGTTCTGATCCATTGATTGTAATTGACAATGTTCCGATCAGTAATGTGGGCGTTAACGGTACGTCCAATATTTTAAGTACGATCAACCCCAACGATATTGAAAACATTACGGTATTAAAAGATGCCTCTGCAACAGCCATTTATGGTTCCAGAGGGTCGAGTGGCGTTATCCTGATTACTACCAAACGCGGTACAAAAAATTTTGCTGTAAATTACAACGCCACATTGTCCTTATCGGTTTTACCAAAGGAAGTTCCGGTTTATTCAGCCGATGAATTCCGCGCTTTGGTCAACAAAGTTTATGCAGGACAAACGGCTGTAACCTCTTTGCTTGGAACTGCAAACACTGACTGGCAGAAACAAATCTACCAAAAACCTTTTGGCGAAGATCATAACCTTAGTTTTTCGGGTACGGCAAAAAATCTGCCTTACCGTGTTGCTTTAGGTTATAACAATTCGGATGGTATATTAAAAACCTACAATTTTTCCCGTACTACCGTTGCAGTGGGATTAGATCCAAGTTTGCTGAATCACACCTTAACCATTCATGTTAACCTGAAAGGGTTATATAATACCAACAATTTTGCAGACCAGACTGCTATTGGCACTGCGGTGGTTTACGATCCTACCAAAGCGGTTTATAATGGCAATACCCGCTGGCGCAATTATACTACTTGGACCACAAACGGTAATACCAATATAAACGGTGATCCGGTTACCCTGGCACCAGCCAATCCGCTTGCCCGTTTAAATGAAACAGATAATACTTCAACTGCAAGAAGAAGCATTGGTAACATTCAGTTTGACTATAAGATCCCTTATATAGGCGGGTTGCGTGCCAACCTAAACTTAGGTTATGATTATGCTGAAGCTTTTGGTCACAATGATGTTAGGGACAGTACACAATGGGTATATATCCCTGTAGCGGCCGGCGGACTGAGGTCTTCATACAATACGGTTAACAGGAATCAGCTTGCTGAATTTTATTTGAACTATAAAAAGGACCTGAAATCAATCAAGAGTTCGATTGATGTAACTGGTGGTTACTCTTTCTCCCATTTTTATACACAAGGCAACTCTGTTTCATCAGATTATAACCGAACCACTTTTAACCCGGCAGCTCCTTACAAAACCGAATATTACCTGGAGTCTTATTTCGGCCGTTTAAATTATACGTATAATGATAAATATACGCTAACCTTTACGGTGAGGGATGATGGTACTTCAAAATTCGCACCTAAAAACCGTTACGGTGTATTCCCGGCAGGCGCATTGGCTTGGCGTGTAAAAGAAGAAAGTTTTTTAAAGGACAATCAAACCATTTCTGACCTGAAACTTCGCATAGGCTATGGAACAACTGGTCAACAGGATTTGAACAACAATAATAATTATCCGTATCAAGCTCGGTTTAGCCGAAGTGATAATAGTTCAAGATACCAGTTCGGTAATACGTTTTATTATACCCAGCGCCCCGAAGCTTATGCCGCGGGTATCAAATGGGAGTCAACTACCACCAGTAACATCGGTATTGATTATGGCTTCCTGAACAACAGGTTAACAGGTAGTGTAGATGTTTATTATAAAAAAACATTCAACCTGCTTAATGTAACCAATGTTCCGGTACTGAGTAATTTTTCTTCTGTTTTGTTGCAAAATGTTGGCAATATGGAAAATAAAGGCGCTGAATTTAATGTTAACGCTGTAGCAATTGATCAGAAAGATCTACACTGGCAGATTGGCTATAATATAAGCTTTAACAAAAATAAAATAACTAAACTTAATGCTTTAAACAATCCTAACTTTGTTTCGCCCAATCAGTTCTCAGGCGTTTCAGGAACCACATCAGGTTTAATACAGGCCAACAAAGTAGGCTCTCCGATCAATTCTTTTTATGTTTGGCAGCAAATTTATGATTCCAACGGTAAGCCTTTAGAAAACGCTTACGTTGATAGAAATAATGACGGATTAATCAACGACCAGGATTTATACTTTTACAAGAACCCTGCTCCAACCGTGCTAATGGGTATCAACTCATCTGTAAGTTATAAAAAGTTTGATTTTAGCTTCTCAGGAAGATTGAGCCTGGGCAATTATAACTTCAACAATGTGGCTGCAGGCAGCACCTATAAGGGTTTATACTCATCCCTTGGTTATATAGCTAACCAAACTAAAGCTGCAGACCTTACCCAGTTTACCAATCCGCTTGCAACCTATTTGTCTGATTACTACATACAGGATGCCTCATTTTTCAGAATGGATTTTATGAATCTGGGCTATACTTTTCCTACATATGTAAATAACAGGCTGAAATTACACCTCGGTGTGGGTATACAAAACGTCTTTGTAATTACACCATACAAAGGATTAGACCCGGAAATAAGCGGCGGCCTGGATAATAATTTTTTTCCGCGTGCCCGGGTTTACCAACTGACTATAAACGCCAATTTTTAACTGTAAAAGCAACAAATCATGAAAGTATATAAAACAGGTATTATCCCGCTATTCATATTACTGTTTATGGCCGCCTCCTGCAAAAAGGCATTGGATACAAAACCCATAGACCCGCTGGTTACTACTTCGGCAACCTTATTTGATGATCCGGCAGCATATAAACAATTTCTTGCCAAATTATACGGTTCATTAGCTGTGACCGGACAAAAAGGACAAGCTGGTGCTGCGGAGATAAGTGCTTCTGATGAAGGTACAACCGCTTTTTTGCGTGGATTTTGGGCAGCCCAGGAAGTAACTACAGATGAGTGCCTTAATGCTTGGGGTGATGGTGGTTTAGTAGAGTATCATGGAGGTATTTGGTCTAACCAAAACCTATATATACAACTGATGTATCAAAGGCTTTTTATCAACATTGCCTACTGCAATGAATATATCAGGGATGTAAATGCCAGGTTACCAGGCCTAACTGGCACACTACAAACTGATGTAACCCGGTATGTTGCAGAAGCAAGATTTTTAAGGGCTTATTTTTACTGGTGTGCCATGGATTTATATGGCAATGTGCCGTTTGCAACCGAAACAGATTTGCCTGGTACTTTTACACCAAAGCAAATAGCCAGGGCAGATCTGTTTAAATACATTGAATCTGAACTGATTGCAATTCAGCCTGCATTGGCAGATCCGGGCACAAACGAATATGCTAGGGCTGATCAGGCAACTGATTGGGCTTTACTGAGCAGGATATACCTTAATGCCCAGGTTTATACCGGCACGCCAAGGTATAATGATTGTATTACTTATAGCAATAAGATCATCACCTCGGGCAAATATTCATTGCATAACAACTATCGCAATTTATTCCTTGCAGACAATAATGGCTACCGGGATGAAATTCTTTTACCTATTGCAGAGGATGGAATCAATACACAAGACTATGGCGATATGACCTTTGTTATCCATGCTTCTGTAGGCGGTTCAGAAGATGCTACCAATATGTTTGGCATTGCTTCAGGCGGCTGGGCTGGCAACCGGTTGACTACCACCTTTGTAAATAAATTTTCTGATCCTTCGGGCAATACTGATACCAGGGCTATATTTTATACTACCGGTCAAACGCTGTCCATTACTAATCCGGTTGTTTTTACCCAAGGTTATCTGTGTGCCAAATTTAAGAATGTTACTTCGGCAGGTGTTCCCGGCTCAAACAACACTTTCGTAGATACAGATTTTCCGCTTTTTAGGCTTTCGGAAGTTTACCTGAATTACGCAGAAGCTGTAGTGCGGGGAGGAGCAGGAGGCGATGCCAATACAGCACTTTCAATGATTAATCAAATCAGGCAAAGAGCTTATGGAAATACTTCCGGAAACATCAATTCCTCTCAGCTTACTTTAAGCTTTTTGATTGACGAGCGGGGCCGTGAACTTTACTGGGAAGCACTCAGAAGAACAGACTTAATTAGGTTCGGATTATTTACAGGAGGCTCATATTTATGGGATTTTAAAGGCAATGTAATGGGTGGAACTTCAACCGATGCCCATTTGAACCTGTTCCCAATACCTGCATCTGATTTGCAGATCAATCCTAATTTAAAACAAAATCCCGGCTATTAATCATTACTGAAATGAAAAAAATAATAATCCCGATCATGATGGCAGTCATCACTTTTTTGGCTGCTTCATGTAAAAAGGAAGACAACAAAGCTATCGTATCTTCTAATATTACCGCACCGGTAATAACTGCCCCCACAAGCAGCACATCAATAGCTGTTACACCTGCAGACTCAACACAAAAATTAAATATCAAATGGAGTAAGGCTGATTACGGTGTATCTGCCGTAGTGTCCTACTTTGTACAAATTGATACAGCCGGCCACAACTTCTCAAAAAAAGTAACTATAGGAACTACCACTAATGCCGATTCGCTTTCATTGACCCTTGGCACTTTAAACAGGTATATCATTACTTCATTGGGCCTGGCCGCAAATAAGGCCTGTGCTATTGAACTTAGAACAGGCGCTAATATTTATGGCAAGGACACTGTTTATTCAAAGGCAGTATCACTAACCGTTACCACTTATAAAGAATTGGCTCCGGATCGTTTGTATGTGCCTGGCGCTTATCAGGGCTGGAGCCCGGGAACAGCCCCGACGATACCTTCAGTTGCTACCAATACCTATGAAGGCTATGTGTACATGAATACCGGCGATTATTTCAAGTTTACTTCGGCGCCCGATTTTAACCATATTAATTTTGGCGATGCAGGTAATGGCAAACTGACAACCGATGGATTAGCAGGCGGATTGAAAGTAAATGCAGCAGGTTACTACAAGCTTAATGCCGATATAAAAAACCTGACTTATTCGGCGGCACTTATCCAATCCTTTGGCATTATCGGAACGGCAACACCTCACGCCTGGGACAGCTCGACGCCAATGACGTATGACGCAACAAAGAATACTTGGACAGTTAAGCTAAACTTAGTGGCCGGGGCACTTAAATTCAGGGCAAACGATGCCTGGGATATTAACTATGGACCGTCTGATACCAATGCGTTAACTGGTACGCTCACTCAAACTGATGCGGCAATCAATATTTCCAATGCAGGAAATTATACAGTAACCATAGATATGAGCCAGTCAGCCCAAAAGAAATATTTATATACAGTAGTTAAAAATTGATTTCTATAAAACCGTTAGCAAGATAAATATCCGCTAACGGTTTTTGATTTTTATAAGTAAGAATTTGTTCAAACTCTATCTGGAAAAACGTCATGCTTCTTTTAGCACCAAAAAGTTTGTGTTTACATGGCATTTCTTCAAAAGGTATAGAAAGCCCTCCGGTTTTTAGAGTTAAACCATGATTTATTTATGTAAACCTATCGTGCTTCTTTTAGCACTAAAAATTTGGTGTCTGTATTTTATGAGGTTGGACTGTCAGGTATCAACTTTTAGCAATCAACCATGAACTGTTACTAGCCATTGAACTATCAATTATATAAAAAGTTTAATGATTTTTAGGGGATAAAAGAAGTATGACAACAACTGATAAAATTTGAAGAAGTGTTAAAAGTAAAATATAAAAAAGCTTAATCATTAAAAAAAATAGTAAACATGAACAATATAAAATTTCAGATCAATAGTATAATAGTCTTACTCATGCTGGCGTTCTTTGGAACGGGTTGCAGCAAAAAGCCCCAAGACGTAACCCCAAACCCACCCACACCGCCCAAAACCATACCTGCTGGATATACAGATCCGGCTGCTTACGGAACACCCTTTGCAAATGTACCCGTTACCAAGGATATCATTATGTATGAAGTTAATATACGTGCTTTCAGTCCACAGGCTAATTTCCAAGGGGTACAAGCAAGGCTGGATTCTATCAAAGCTTTAGGTATTAATGTGATATGGCTGATGCCGGTATTTCCCGTTGGCCAGGTCAACGCGGTGAAACCATTAGGTTCCCCTTATGCAGTAAAGGATTACAATGCTGTTAATCCTGATTTTGGCACCCTGGCCGACCTTAGGGCCATTGTTGATGAAGCGCATAAACGCAACATGTCAGTTATATTAGATTGGGTAGCCGACCATACCTCATTTGACAATGCCTGGATCAGCAATAAATCATGGTATCAGCAGGATGCTTCCGGCAACATCATTAGCCCAGTCGGAACAAACTGGGCTGATGTGGCTGCGCTGAATTTCAATAATCCTGATATGCGTACGGCCATGATCAGGGCTATGAAATATTGGGTACTTACCGCTAATGTGGATGGTTACCGTTGTGATTATGCCGATGGCGTTCCTACCGACTTTTGGAAACAGTCATTGGATACCTTAAAAAAATTTACCAACCGAAAATTGATTTTTTTGGCAGAGGGAAGCAAGCAAGAACAGTTCACCGCTGGTTTTCAACTGAATTACGGCTTTAATTTTTATTCCACGCTCAAGGGTATCTTTGCAGGTACACAGGCACCCAGTGCCTTATTTACCACAAATGCCAATGAAAACAATACATTAACCGCTGGTGGCTACAAATTGCGATATTCTACAAACCATGATGTTACGTTTATTGATGGCAGCACGGTTGCCATTTATAATGGTAAACAAGGTGCTTTGGCCGCTTTTGTGTTAACAGCCTATATGAATGGTGTCCCTTTAATTTATAACGGGCAGGAGGTTGGCTCCCCTAAAAATATTAACTTTTTTGCTAATGACCCTATTGATTGGACCACCAATCCGGACATGTCGGCCGAATACAAACGTATCATAGCCTTTAGGTCAGCACATGAAGCCATAAAAACCGGAACGATGACAATTTATAACGATACTAACATAATTGCTTTCGAGAAAAAATCCAGTACTGATGATGTACTGATTTTAGTCAATGCAAAAAATAGTGCTGTTACTTATTCTGTTCCATTGGCTTTACAAAACTCAACTTGGATCAATGGTTTTACAAATAGCAATGTAGCACTTTCTGCTCAGCTTAGCTTCCAGCCGTATAGTTACTTGGTTTTGAAAAAGAATTAAGTGAAGAAAGTTTGCATTTATAGCTAAAGAAATAGGTGCTTCTTTTAATTATAGAAAGTGAGTGTTTGTATCGCATTGCGTTTCATCCAACAAATGATAGAAACTTTGAAGTTTTTTATAGGATAAAAGAAGCATATCAATTAAATGAGACAAATTTTTAAACAGGGTAAGATTTTAATTAAAATATTATAACTTAAATCTACTTGTTTAAGCTAAAGTACAAAAGACAGGAGACTACTGTCTTTTGTACTTTAGTAATTATAATAAAAACTTATATCTATACTATTAGGAGTTAAGGTTTCCATATCTTGAATTAGTTTTTTAAATAAATTAACCATAAATACAAAAATTCAAAAGGATACACACTAAGTTCTATTAATACAATAATCATTATAAATATATTGTGTTTTAAGTATCAAAAACAATATATTATACAGTTAAACCCCATATTATATTATGAAAAAGAATATAGTCTTCTTGCTGCTGGTGGTTGTCCAATTTTCTATAAATTCTATTCATTCATACGGGCAACAGCTTTATTCAGCGAATCAGAACCTGCAACAATACGGCAAACCCTTTAGCCATGTTCCTGACCGCCGTGATGTAACTATTTACCAGGTCAACATGCGTACATTCAGCAAAGAAGGAAATTTTAAAGGTGTTATTGCCCGGATGGATTCTATTAAAGCTTTAGGTGTCAATCTGATTTACCTGATGCCAATTTATCCGGTTGGTATATTAAAAAGTACAAATTCCCCTTACTGTGTGAAAGATTATCTGGACATAAACAAAGAATTCGGAACAATAAAGGATTTGCGTTCACTAGTTGACGGTGCGCATAAAAGAAATATGGCGGTTATGCTGGATTGGGTGGGCAACCATACTTCATTTGATAATCCTTGGACCAAAAACAAGGATTGGTATAAAAGGGATTCTACAGGTAAAATTATCAGTCCTAATGGTTGGAACGATATTGCGCAGCTAAATTTTAATAATGCGGATATGAGGTCAACGATGATCAGCGATATGAAATACTGGGTTTTGACTGCCAATATTGACGGTTTTCGTTGTGATTATGCCGATGGCCCACCGGTTGATTTCTGGAAACAAGCTATTGATTCGCTGAAAAGTATTTCTAACCACCATTTACTAATGCTTGCCGAAGGGCAACGTGCTGCTAATTATGCAGCAGGTTTTGATTATAATTTTGGTTTTAACTTTTTTGAAGATTTAGAAGCAGTTTATAAAAAGAATAAATCCGTTCAATCCATTGATAGTTTAAACATTGCAAATTATGTTGGCACTTCGGATGGGCAGCAAACTGTTCGGTACATTACCAATCATGATGTCAACAGCTCTGATGGTACACCATTGGATTTATTTGGCGGCAAAAAAGGGTCAATGGCTGCTTTCGTAGTTGTTGCTTATATGAAAGGTATTCCGATGATATACAACGGCCAGGAAGTAGGAACGCCATACCGGCTGACATTTCCTTTTACATCTACTAAAGTTGATTGGACACTTAATCCGAACGTAACGGCTGAATATAAAAAGATAATTGCTTTAAGAAATGCAAGCAACGCGATCAGGAGAGGCAGCTTAACTTCCTATACAAATCAGGATATATGCGCTTTTACAAAGGAAGCCGGTGCAGAAAAAGTGTTGGTTATCTCCAACTTAAGGAATACGCCAGTAACTTTTTCTATCCCTTCGGCTGTAGCAGCAACCTCTTGGAAGGACGCCTTCACAGGTATAAAAAGGACGATGAACAGTACCATTAACCTGGAACCATATTCCTATATCGTACTAAAGAATTAACAATATCAAGTAATATAATACAAGATGAGTACAGTTTTTTGCTGCTTATCCTATTTTCCATCTATAAAAGAAGCATTGCAAAAAATAAACTTTATACGTAAAATATTTTTAGCCTTATTTTTAACTATCAGTTTTAATTTCCACGTTTCCGCCCAAACTTCTCCGATAAAATCAGCAGGCAACATTACCAGCGTTAGTATTAGCGGGCAGCAGGCTTTTACAAACGGAACATCAGTTTTTATCTGCTAAAAGAAGCATCAGTTTTGAGCAAGCGGAAGGATCGTTCCGGTCAAAATTCCATAGCATCAAAACCGTGCAGCACGGTTTTGATGCTATGGCTTCTTTAAAAATAAACGGTTCTGCCGCTTAAACAAGAAATGATTTTGTGTCCTTTTTAACGCTGGTTTCTACCTTTGACCCGCAGGGAACTTCCAATGCTTCCGAAGTTCATGCTGTTAAAAGCATCGTTATCAAAAACGATACGTGCAGGATTACTATCGGCTATTAATTTAAGGGTCTGTTTAAATTTATTCAAATAATTTCATACTTCTTTTATCACATAAAAATCATTAAACGCTTGTACTTTCTATATCGTTTTAATATCCAAATACAAAATTTACAGGCATAAAAGAAGCATTATAAATTTTTATGTTAGAAATTTAAACAGGCTCCAAATGTATATGGATAAAAATTCCAATATAAAAAGCCTGTAGCCTGTTTATCCCTTTTCCTGTTTTAATTATACAATCTGACATAAAAAACAATAGTGTGAACGAGGGCTGGATAAGCGTTGGTTTTTTCTTTAAATTTAAACCCTGGAATATGCTGATTCTTGTTTTTGAAAAGAACAGTGGAAATTTTTAGAACACCTGTTTTTAAAAATGTTCACAGTGATATAAGCACAGACAAAAACTTATTTGAAAGGAATTATAAATAAATAATTACAACTATGTTAAAAAGGAATTATAAATCTTCATTTTTCAGCTTTTATAAATTGCTGATGATTATGCTGTTTGCTTGTATAACTAATTATGTTTCTGCCCAACAGATACTGCGCGTAGTTATAGCAGGATTAAACCATGACCACGTTCATGGGATATTAAGCCAGTATAATAAGGGGACAGTAGATATTGTTGGGATTGCAGAGCCTAATAAACAATTACAGCAAAAGTTCAGTAAGCTTTATCACCTGCCGGAATCTTTGTTTTCTGATGACTTAAAGAAATTGTTACTACAGAAAAAACCGGATGCTGTGCTTGGTTACAATCCTGTGGGGAAACATTTGGACGTGGTTGAAATATGTGCCCCGTTAGGCATTTCAGTCATGGTAGAAAAACCGCTGGCGGCAACCTTGGCGCAGGCAAAACAAATTGAATCCCTGGCCCTGAAATATCGGATCAAAGTATTGACCAATTTTGAAACTACCTGGTATCCTTCTTATAAAGATGTTTATAACACAATCAACCAAGACAGTATCGGGCAGATCAAAAAAATGGTGGTACATGACGGTCATCAGGGGCCAAAGGAAATTGGTTGTAGTCCCGAGTTCTTAAGCTGGCTGACCGATCCTGTATTAAACGGCGCAGGCGCATTGAATGATTTCGGATGTTACGGGGCAGATTTAATGACCTGGTTGATGAAAGGCCAGAAACCAATTGCAGTAACTGCGGTAACAAGGCATTATAAGCCTGCCGTTTATCCTAAAGTGGAAGACGATGCTACTGTCGTATTGGAATACCCGGAAGCAACAGGATTGATCGAGGCATCGTGGAACTGGCCTTTTTCCATCAAAGACTTGGAAGTATTCGGGGAAAAAGGCTACCTGCACGCCCTTAATAACGAGAATATAACCAGCAGGATGCGGGAAAATGTTAAAGGCTCAAAGAAAGCCGGACCATTAGCAGCATCTATAGGTTCTCCGATTGCTTATCTGACTGCTGTTCTTCAAAAGAAAATACCCGGAACGGACGATTTGTCGTCTTTAAAGTACAATATGATCGTGATGGAAATACTGGATGCAGCAAAAAGATCGGCTTCAACAGGTAAAAGAGTGGTTTTATAAGTTCTTACTGTTAGAAGAGATATTAGTTTTAGAGCCTGTTTAAATTTCGTCATAAAAAATTTTCTATGCTTCTTTTATGCCTATAAATTCTGTGTTTGAATATTAAACCAATACAAAATGTACAAGGGTTAAGTGATTTTTAGGTGGTAAAAGAAGCATAGAAAATAGTTGAATAAAATTTAAACAGGCTCTCAAACATATTATTTTAATGTCAGGCTTTGATTCTAATAAAAGTTAATAACATTGTTTTGAGTAAAATTTTTAGGGTCTTCGTCTGCAATTTTGTCAACTTCAACACTTCAATAATTAATCAAATACCTTGTCCTTTATTTAATTTTAAACGTTTTCCATTCCATATTGCTTTAGCACATCCTGGGGCACACCTGTCCATCTGTTTGGGGCGTTACCAACATAGCCTATATCCTTCATGCCTATTTTACTGCTGAAAAATCCGGAAGCAGTGAGATCGCGCATGCGGTTAAAAAAGGTTACGCCTTGCTTCATTTCGGGTTTGGCCTTTAGCGGATAAGCTATTTCGGTAACCATTTCTACCTGTTGTTTTGCATTGCAATCCGTAAAAGCATTATTATATCGGTTCATGCATTGTACATCAAGCCAGCGTAGCCCGCCCCGCATAGGCACTTGGTGAGTGGGTATATCTTTTACGATAAATTCTATAAAGTCGGGTACTTTGGCATCCGATGCACTTCCTGAATGATCATCTTTAGGGATAATAATATTGGCCAATACCGTAATGGTTGCCATTTCAGGTTGGGTAAAAAACTTTTCGGCATTTAATTTTTTGTCCCGTTCTACTTCAAATGCCTGCCGACCTGCTTCATCTCCCGCCGGCGTTGCTGCTGCTTCGGCTGCTTTATTCGTATCCTGTTTACAGGCATCCAGTAATACGGCTGTTGAAAGGGAGGCCAAGCCTAATGCTTTTAAGGAATCGCGTCTGTTCATCTTAATATTTAAAAATAGCTGTTATACGTTTAGTTTTTTTCTTTGCTCCAATATATATTCGCTGGTACGCATTGATAATGCCAATATGGTCCAGGTTGCATTTTTATCGCCTTGCTGTACAAAAGGGGAAGCATCCACTACAAAAAGGTTTTTACAATCATGAGCCTGGCACCATTTGTTCAATGCAGACTTTTTAGGATCGTCGCCCATTCTTACTGTACCTACCTCATGTATAATCTTACCTGGTGCTTCAAGCCCGTAATTGGTTTCCGGCCCCGGGATTTTTGAGGTAATGATGGCGCCCATTTCATGCATAATTGCCTGAAACGTTTCCTGCATGTGTTTAGCCTGCTTAATTTCAGCATCCGTCCATTTATAATGAAATTTTAATACAGGAATACCATATTTGTCAACTACGTCATTATCTATTTCACAATAATTGTCTTCTCTTGCAATAGCCGTGCCCCTGCCTGCCATACCAACCTGCGTACCGTAAAAACGGCGGTAATCGTCTTTTAAGGATACACCAAAACCACCGGCTTCTTTCATCTTGCCGTCACGACCCGGCACCAGGCCGTTCATGCCCTGAATGCCGCCTGCAAAACCATAAGAAGGCATGTGCATCCCTCCGCCGTATTCAATATGGTAGCCACGTGGAAAATCCAGCTTTTTGTTGTCTAACCACCAGGGCGTATAGATATGAACACTGCCTACACCGTCTTCATTATAACGTTTACGGTCCATTAACTGCGGAAGGAAACCGCCTAAGCTTGCACCGGTAGAATCATGTATGTACTTACCAACAATACCACTGCTGTTTGCCAAACCGTTAGGATGGCTGGCCGAAGTGGAATTGAGCAACAAACGGGCAGACTCGCCGGCACTTGCACCTAAGATCACTATCTTGGCATTTACCTGATATTCCTGTAAATCACGCTTATCTACATAAGACACTCCTGTAGCCAGGCCGTCGGGGCCGGTTAGCACCTCTCGTACCATGGCGTTGGTTATTACTTTCAAATTACCGGTTTTAATAGCCGGAATAACTAAGCAGGAGGAGGAAGAAAAATCAGCATAAACTTTGCAGCTTCGCCCGCATTGTCCGCAATAAAAGCAAGCGCCCCGGTCTTTGTTGTTAGGTAGGCCTTCGGTTAAAACAGATCCCCTGCCAGCGATTACTTTTACGCCTGCTTTTGTTGCACCCTGCTTAATAAATAATTCATTAAGGCGAGGTTTAGGCGGAGGTAAAAAAATACCGTCGGGTTCATTTTCCAGGCCTTCTACCGTGCCGTAAACTCCAATTAAGCGGTCAACTTTATCATAAAAGGGCTTAACATCGTTATAAGTAATTGGCCAATCGTCTGTAAGGCCATCCAGGTGATGGCTTTTAAAATCATTTGGCCCCATCCTTAATGATATACGGCCCCAGTGGTTGGTACGGCCACCCAGCATCCGCGCACGGAACCAGTTAAATTCTGTATTATCTTTAGTTGTATAAGGTTCCCCCTCTAAATCCCAACCACCGTAAGCAGCATCAAAATCCCCGAATGGCCTAGTTGTGGATGCCCCCCTTCTTGGAGACTCGTATGAAAATTTTAACTGTTGCGAATCTTTGGCCGGATCGAAAAACGGACCGGCTTCCAGCATCAATACCTTTAATCCTGCATGTGCTAAAACATAACCGGCCATCCCTCCGCCGGCACCCGACCCAACAACTACGGCATCATAAGTTTTACCTGACTTTTTGATTTGAAAATCACTCATAAAATAAATGAATTTAGAACTTGTTTAAATAGATTAGCTTTCAGCAATGAGCTTTCAGGTATCAGCTATAAAAAACACAGAAACAGCATTGTTTTTTATAGGATAAAAGAAGCATATAAAAGCATTTAACTTTTTTAAAAATAGGCTTAGAGCTGTTTGATTTTAATGTTGCGGAATGAAACTTCGTGTCCGTGATCTTGTAAAGCAATACGACCTTTTGGGTATTTTGCAAAGTTTTTCCAGGTCTTGAACTTACTGTTTTCAACCATTGTTTGCCACTCGGCACTGCCCATTTGGGTTTCTATTATTTTTACGCCATTCTGCCAAAAAGTTAAATTGCCGTTCTGTTTACGCAACTTCACTGCGTTCCACTCGCCCGCTGGTTTGGCCACGTCTTTAGCAGGTGCTTTCAAATCATACAACGATCCGGCCAGGTGATTGGCCTTTTTATTATCTTCTGCGTTTTTATTGTCTAAAACCTGCATCTCTATGCCCGTGTCGTAGGTAGCACGAAAAGCCGGGTCTTCGTGTACACCAAAAATAATACCGCTGTTTCCACCTTCGGATATGTTCCATTCCAGCGATAGTTCAAAGTTTTCGTATTCCTGGTCTGTTACCAAATCCCCCTGGCCCTCGGCTTTGGGATTCAGCTGCAATGTACCATCAACAACTGCCCAGGCAGGTGTAGCGTCTGATTTTAGATAAGTATGCCAGCCTTGTGTGGTTTTACCATCAAACAATATTTGCTGTTGCTTATCGGATTGGTTTTGGGCAAATACTGAATGCGACAGGGCCGTAATTGCCAGTAGGTTTAAAAAAAAGATTCTCATTATATATTGGTTCTATGGTTTTGATTGCTAAAGGTAGTTTATAATTTATTACTAACTGTTTAAATTTATGAGAGAATTTGTAATGCTTCTTTTATGCCTGTAATTTTTGTGTTTGTTTCCTATAAGGTTATAAAAAGCGTAGAAGTTAACCAGTTTTTATGTGATAAAAGAAGCATGCAAAATATACCGAATAAAATTTAAACAGCTTTTAAGAATAATTAATTATTCTCATCATAAATAACCTTAAGCTACAGGAATGATAACTGTTCATTTTGAAATTATTTATTTCTCAGTTGATAAAGAATAAGGAAAATCTGCAGGATCAGAGCCTCTTTGTTTGTTGGGGGTGGCCAACATATTGAAGTTCAGTACTGCACCTTTTTGCAAAGCACTATGGCTGATCCAATTTTTTGAATAAGGTTTCCCATCCATTTGCAGGGATTGTACATAGCGGTTTTCTGCACTGTTCGCCGCAGCATTGATCACTACTGATTTTCCGTTTTCTAAAGTTAAAGTTATCTTTTTAAATAAGGGTGCGCCCAGCACATACTGGTCTGTTGCAGGTGTAACCGGATAAAAACCCATCGCCGAAAAAACATACCAGGCAGAAGTTTGTCCGTTGTCCTCATCGCCGCAATAACCATCAGGTGTAGCTTTGTACATCCTGTTCATGGTTTCCCTGGCCCAATATTGGGTTTTGTAAGGCGCACCGCCATAGTTATATAAATAAATCATGTGCTGAATGGGTTGGTTTCCGTGCGCATACTGTCCCATATCTGCAATTTGCATTTCGCGGATCTCATGTATGACACCGCCGTAAGCACTGTCATCAAAAATAGGAGGCATAGAAAAAACGGAATCCAGTTTGGACACAAATTTTTCATGCCCGCCCATCATCTTTGCCAAACCATCAACGTCCTGAAACACCGACCAGGTGTAATGCCAACTGTTTCCTTCCGTAAATGCGCCGCCCCATCTAAACGGGTTGAAAGGGCTTTGGAACGTACCATCGGCATTTTTACCGCGCATTAAACCGGATGATGGATCGAAAAGGTTTTTGTAATTCATTGCCCTTTTCTTATAAATGGCCAACTCGGAAGCAGGTTTGCCCAAAGCCCTGCCCAACTGATAAATGGCAAAATCATCGTAAGAATACTCTAAAGTTTTAGCAGCGTTCTCGCTTATTTTTACGTCATAAGGAACATAGCCCAACTCGTTATAATATTTAACCCCATTGCGGCCCACAGCATCAATTGGGCCTTGATTGTTGGCATCGTGTTTCAAAGCTTCCCAAAGCATGCTGATATCATAACCGCGAAGCCCTTTGATATAAGCATCAGAAACAACAGAAGCCGAATTGTTGCCCACCATGATATTGGCATAACCCGGACTGCTCCACTCGGGCAGCCAGCCGCCTTCTTTATAATCGTTGATCAACCCTTGCTGCATTTCTTTGTTGATGGAAGGATAAACCAAGTTCAGAAATGGGTACAAGGCTCTGAAAGTATCCCAAAAACCGGTACCGGCAAACATATATCCCGGCAAAATTTCTCCATTGTACGGGCTCCAGTGCACAATTTTATTGCTGGCATTGATCTCATACATTTTATTCGGGAAAAACAACGTGCGGTACAGGCAAGAGTAAAAAGTACGCATTTGATCTACCGTTCCGCCTTCTACCGCAATCCTGCTTAAAGTTTTGTTCCAAACAGCTTTTGCTTTTGCTTTGGTCACATCAAAAGCATCGTTCGCCAGTTCCCTTTTTAAGTTGAGGTCTGCCTGTTCAAAGCTGATAAAAGACGATGCTGTTTTTAGGCCTACTTTTTCACCTTTGGTAGTTTTAAACCCAATGACAGCACCGGTATGGTCGCTTTGTAATTCCAGGTCCTGGTTGTTTAATTTGTTGCCCGACCAGGTTTTTGCTAAACTAAAGTCCTTGTCAAAATAAATGACAAAATAATTTTTGAAGTTTTTGGGAATTGGTCCACGTGCATATTTGGTTGTATAACCGATGATCTTTCTTTCTTTAGGGATGATCTTGATGTAAGAACCCTTATCTAATGCATCAACAACCACAAAAGAACTGTCGGACTTAGGAAAAGTGAACCGGAATTGTGCTGCCCTTTCTGTCGGCGTAATTTCGGTGGTTACATCCGCATCGGCCAAATAAACACTATAATAATAAGGTTTTGATATTTCTGCCTTGTGGCTGAACCAACTGGCCCTTTCATCATCCGTAAATTTCAGTTTCCCGGTTACGGGCATAATGGCGAAAGCACCATAATCGTTCATCCAGGGCGATGGTTGGTGGGTTTGTTTAAATCCGCGGATCTTATCGGCATCATAAGTATAAGCCCAGCCGTCGCCCATTCTACCGGTTTGGGGTGTCCAGGTATTCATTCCCCAAGGCAGGGCAATTGCCGGATAAGTATTCCCGTTAGATAAACTTGGTTTTGACGCGGATCCCATCAACGGATTGATCCATTCAACCGGGTCGGTAACTTTAGTTACGTTTTGCGCAGATGATGCTGCAGTGCCAAAGCTGAGCAGTGCGATAAGTAGTTTTTTCATTAGTGTTTATGCTATTGCCGGGTTTTTAAGGTATTCGGCCCAAAGTTGGTCTAAGTTTTTTCCGGTCAGGGTTTTCCAGATCCCGTCGGTATAAGTATGGTCGCGAAGGCTTTTATCTACCGCTTTGATGATGCCCGGTTTTACTTTAGCCTCCATCCACGCAAAAAACCTGGCCGTAATGCGGTAACTGTTTTTATAGCTTTGGGTCGGTTTCACATCCGGAAGCGTCCATTTGGCACCGGCATTGTCCACGCCAAATTCATAACGGGCATAATCGGCAATTCCTTCCGTCAGCCATCCCGGGCCAACACTATTCCCGTAATCTTGTACAATATGCATCACTTCATGCGTAACTACATCAACGTCTTTCGGATGCTTAGTCATGTAAGCGGAACTAAACACAACTCGGCCGTTTGAAGTTGCGGCAACACCTTTATAAGCGGTATCTACAAAAAACTTAACTTCTTTTGAAGTTGCCGGGTTGTATTCTTTGGCAAGCTTGGGATAAACGGTAAAAAAAGTTTCTGTCAAGCGCTTCTTTAACTGCGGGTCAAGTGCTGCGAAATTACTCTCAAAAGTAAGTGTATAACCATTTTTTCGAATAACATCTTGCGCTTTAAGCCGCGAAAATGGGAGCAGGGCAAACAAAAACAGCGTGCTTAATAAAGCGGTTTTTTTCATGTTTGAATAAGTTATTAGAGCAGTCCTAATATCTTGAAGAAGCCGCCGGTATATTGTACCCACAACTTCTTTTAAATACTAAATTGGTTAGGTTAAGAATTAGTAACCGGGGCTAAGATAGGTTTTTGAGGTTTAATTTAAAGTCGCATCCAAAATATTACAATGCTTCTTTTAGCACTAAAAAGTTGGTAATGTATCTAAAAAGTTTGATGATTTTTAGGCAGTAAAAGAAGTATAGCAATAGCTGATAAAAATTCAATGATTTTTTGTATTGTTTCTTTCGATTTTGTTTGCAACAAGATAAGGTGCCTTTTTTAAAGCACCTTATCTTGACCTTTTAATGTTAATTATACCCCGGATTTTGTTTCAGGTTTGAGTTTAAATCGCGCTGTTGCTGCGGTATTGGGTAAAGTGCCCTTGTTGGAGATGTAGGCGTATGATCCCACCAACTGCCGGTAGCAAACTTTCCGAAACGGATCAGGTCGTCTCTTCTAAAACCTTCAAAAATAAACTCCCTTCCGCGTTCTGCCAGCAGTTCATCTAACGTAAGCGTTGCAGGCGTATAAGCCCTGGTCACCCAGTCCTGCTCTGAAAAAGCACGCTTTTTACAGTCATTAATTAATTGAACCGCTACAGTATTAGCTGCTCCACCATTTTTGCGCATGATAGCTTCTGCTTTGGCAAAATAGATCCAGGTCAAACGGTAGATGTTCCAATCTGTATTATCATAATTAGGATCAATAGCAGGAACACCGCCAGGGCCCGGAACCTGGTTTCCGAGTTTATACTTGTTAAAACGTACGCCGCTATTTTCCTCGCCTTCACTCATGTTTGAAACGGTAGAATTTGCTTTATTTTTTTGGATATTGTCCACAAATGTCAACTGCGATCCGTTGTATTCTTCAGAAGCCAAAACAGGTGTCTTTCCGTCTGCAAATTTAACCATAGGGCCAATCAGCAACCAGTTAGATCTTCGTAAATCTGCTGCATCATAAGTTGTATAAACACCAGGAATTACCACAATACCATCATTCCCGTTACGGCCGCCGCCATAGATTTCCTGTTGTTTAAAGTGAAAGAATTCACCTGGCCAGCCTGGTTCAAAGTTTGCAACGCTATAGTTATAGGCAATAGAAAATATAACTTCTTTAGACAGATCATTGGTGGTTTTAAATTGATCTGTAATATTCGGATCCAATGCCATGGTGCCGTTCTGGCCACCGCCTGCATTGTTAATTAACTGGTCTGCTGCTGCAATACAATCATCCCAGCGAGGTGTACCTGTCCAAACTTCGGCATTTAAGTAAAGCTCAACCAGCATCGCATAAGCTCCTGCCTGGCTCATTCGACCCAGCATTCCACTTGATAATTTCGGCGCTTTATCTATGTTGGCTTTAATTTCACTTTCAACAAATTTAAAAACCTCTGCCCGGGGTAAAGTTACAGGCTTGGCCGGAATACCTACCTGCGTTACCACCGGGATATTTCCGAAGAGATCCATTAGTTTTAAATAATGAAAAGCCCTTAACAACTTTAACTCTGCAATGTAGGCATCTTTTTCAGCCTGGGTTATCCCCATTTTGGCAATGTCCCTTTTTCCAATGTTTTCTATCGGGTCATTGCATAAGCCCATTCCCCAGAACATCAAGGACCAGGCACCGTTAAAACCACCTTCATCAGTTGTCCAGGTATGGTAGTGAAACCGTTTCCATTTACCGCCGTCTTCTCCATGCCTTCCCTTGGTTGGCCAGGCCAATTGGTCACCTGACATTTCTGCCATTCTCCACCAGCCATCCTGCCCGGAAGGGGTAACCCAGGCATTGGCATGGGTATAAGGCCTTAATACGGCTGATAATACTTCTGTTTTATTGTTGTAAAAATTATCAGCAATGAGCTGATCGTAAGCGTTTTCCTGTAGTTGCTTTTTACAAGCTGTAGTACACAGTGTGCAAATAAGCGCAATATATATAATTAGTTTATTTTTCATGTTTCTTTACTGTTTAAAATCCAACATTTATCCCAAATAAAAATGACCGGGTGCTTGGGTATGCACTTCTGTTATCTACCCCAAGTACCGGGGTTCCGTCGTTTGTTCCTAAACCTGTATCTCGAATGTAATCAGGATCGCTTCCGGTATAACCTGTAATTGTAGCTAAGTTTTGGCCAGTTGCATATATATAAAGCCTGTTGATAAACTTATTCTTCAGCTTAAAATTATAACCCAATGTTACTTCGTCCAGTTTTACATAAGTACCTTTTTCAATATAATAATTAGAATACTGGTAAGTATCATTAATTTGGCTATATTTAGTAAAAGTGCTTTCAAGCAAGTTTCCGCTCCAAGTTTTGTTGGCATAAGAAAGTGCTGTGGAGTTTAAAATATCATAATCAAATTTACCTCTTAAAAATACCTTCAGATAAAAGTTTTTGTAAGAAAAGTTATTGCTCCATGATGCGTAATATTTAGGTATCGCATTTCCAATTTTAGCCAAATCAGTAACATTACGGTCTTTAGAGTTATTGATTAAAGCATTCGGCACAGCCTCACCTTTCCTGTTATAAAATAACCATTTGCCGTCAGCAGTAAAACCAGCAAAGCGTTTGCCCCAAAATTCTCCAACGTTTCCGCCCTCGTATGTAGTGATAGCATCTCCTAACGCCCCTGCACCGCCTATGCCCGAAAATGTTTTGAAAAGCACTTTGTAATCGCTGTTTGAATAAGAATCCAGCTTGTTTCTAAGCGTGCTGGCGGTAAAATCCATATCCCAGTGAAAATTACGTTTTTGGACTAATGCATAACTTAATGCAAGCTCTATACCTTTTGATGAGATTTGGCCCACATTAGTATATATAGATGACTGGATAAATGGCGGCTGCGGAGAGGTATAGGTGTCTAACAGATCTTTTACGGTACGGTTAAACACATCAACTGTTCCTGACAATCTGTTTTTAAATAAAGTAAATTCTAAACCTATGTCTGTTTCTTTTTTTCTTTCAAATCGCAGGTTAGGGTTAGGGTTTCTGTCTGGCCCGTAGGTTTGATTATATGTTCCATCCGGAAACAAATATATACCACCACCTCCTAAAGTAACCCGGGATGCATTATTGGCAAATCCGCTGTTACCGGTTTCGCCGTAACCTGCCCTTAATTTTAAACTATTGATAAAAGGCAGTTTTTTTATAAAGTCTTCTTCAGACATCAGCCAGGCTGCGGAAGCCCCCGGGAAATTACCAAACTTATTATTGTTGCCAAACCGGGAAGAGCCTTCCCTTCTTAAACTAAATTGTGCAATATATTTACCGTTATAAGAATAGTTTAACCTTCCAAACAGAGCGACAAGCGTATTGTCGTTTTTATTACTGGCAATAGAGGCTTTTCCGAGTGCAAAGGCAGAGCCTTGTGCAAGGTTATCTTCATGGAAAAGGTCGTTGATGAAACCGCGGTTTGAAGCGCTAAACCCTTCTTCAATATGATAACGATAGCTGTAGCCGCCCAAAATAGTAACATTATGCTTTTGAGCAAATAGCTTGTTGTACTGTATGGTAGGCTCAAATGCATAATCCTGGGACAAAAAGGTACGCCTATAGGCATATCCGCCACCGGGAAAAGCTGTGTTTTCAAGAGAGTTTTCACTTGCTTTCAAGCGGTATTGCCCATCAACCTGGTTATCCCTTACTGCTGAGCCAAATGCAGAAAGTGTTAACCCATCAATAATGGTGAGATCGGCCTTGACATCAGCAGAACTGGTTTGCTGTTTGCGGTAGTAGGTCTCCTGAAACAAACGTGCATATTCGTTATTGCTTGTTAAGTCAAAGCGATAACTCCCGTCCGGGTTAAAGTTAGATAACGTAGGGTTTTTGGTTAACTCGCTTTCCCAACCGCCGCCACCTAACAAATTAGGATTATTAATATCTGAAGCTAAATTAACCTGCATTTTTAAGCGGTCATTTAGTCCTGTCTGGTTGATATTAAGGCGCATGGTATAATCTTTTCTTTCGTTTGCCTTTGCAATTCCCTGCAGGTCACGGTAATTTAAACTTGCCCTATAGCTTGTTTTATCCGTACCTCCTGATAACGAAAGGTTATGGTTTTGGGAAAAATTATTATGGTTGATCAACTGATCATAAAAATCAGTTGAGCTGCCAAAATCCTTTTGTTTAATATCACCGGAGGCAATGCGCTGCCTGTACTGGTCAGGGCTAAGAAAATGCAGCCATTGATTAAGATATTCTTTACGGATGTAGGAAGAGTAACTAAACTGGGGCGGCCCTTTTTTACCCTTTTTAGTGGTAATAATGATTACACCTGCATTGGCAGTTGATCCGTAAATAGCCGCGCCGGACCCATCTTTTAACACATCTATTGATGCAATATCATCCTGCTGCAAAAGATCGAGGTTACCTCCGGGGATACCATCAATTACAAAAAGCGGGGTTGTACTGCCCGTTACCGACACGGCGCCGCGTAACTGAACAGCTATACCGCTATTAGGGTTACTTCCGCCGGTCCTTGTTATTTGAAGGCCTGCAACCTTGCCCTGGATTAGGTCAAGCGGATTTCGGGAACCGCTCTGCCTAAAGCTTGCTGTATCTACGTGAGTAACCGCAGAGGCTACTTGGTCCTTGTTTTGTGTTCCGTAACCAATAGCAACAACGGCTACTTCCTTTAAATTAGTATTAGAAGGGACCAGCGTTATGCTCAAATTGCTTTGGGCGCCTACTGTTTGGGTTTGTGTTACATAGCCGATAAAGGCAAAACTGATCGTATCGCCTTCGGTGGCCAACAGGCTGAATCGTCCGTTTGCATCTGTAGAAGCAGCTTTGCCCGTGGTTGTATTCCGAACAACAACCCCCGGAAGCGGTGTGCTTTTCTCGTCCAGCACTGTTCCCGTTAAGCTTTTTTGCGTTTGGATTTTTAGCCCCTGCGCCTCATTGGTCAAAGGTTTTCCTGCACTTGCCCATGCAGAATCCTTTGAAAATGCAGGGTTCTGGAGCAAAAAAAGCACAGACAACCCTGAAATTTTAAGTAAATTAGTTTTCATTAGCGGTTTTTGTTAAAAGGTTTAAAGAATAATTGTAAAACGATTTAGTAAAATATTACAAGAAAATAGTAGTTAATTATATTCGGTATAAGATTAGGAATGTTTGGTTTATGTTTAATTGATAATTGTTAAAGAAAACAACAATTATAATATATAAGAGTGTAAACTTTTACCCATAACTTAATTGCTTTTAATTATTTTGATTAGGATGTAATGAATTGGCTACGCAATAATAAATGTTTTTTAATTATAAAAAAACATTTATTATTATTTAATACATCAATTAGCTGTTGTAGCTATCGCCAACTTTTAGAAGTATAATTATAACAGGCCGTAGGTAATTTAGGGGAAATCCTCGCGGCCAGTTTACATTTATATCAAAAATGATACACTTTTTTTTAAATATAAACGCAAAGCTTGTTTAAAATTTATTTAAACAAATTACAATGCTTCTTTTATCACTATAAATTCGGTGTTTGTATCGTATCTTCACAAAAAGCAAATCATGCTTTACTGTTTTTTAGGCGATAAAAGAAGCATAGAAAACAATTTAATAAAAATTTAAACAGGCCCTTAAAAAGGTTTTAACCTCAATTATCTTAAAAGCTCGCTAATAACAAGTTCAATTAAGTTTGGCTTTGTTCCAAGCTTGATTATAATTCCGGCTTATTATCTCATTTCCGGCTTACCGAAAAAGGTTTGTCTTCTGCGGAAATGCCACGGTTGGTAGCCGGTTTATTGTCCATCTCCAGTTTTAAAATCCCGCCGCTAGTTATTTCGCTGTGTTTTAAAAAATTTCTGTTAAAGGGTTTTCCGTTTAAACTGGCGCTTTTGATGTACACGTTTTCTTTAGAATTTGCCGGTGCTTCGATGATGAACTTTTTACCATTTTCCAGCGTGATCGTTGTTTTTTTGAACATCGGGCTGCCCATTACATATTCATCTGTTCCGGGCGTAACGCTGTAAAAACCCAAAGCACTTAATACATACCAGGAAGAAGTTTGTCCCTGGTCTTCATCTCCTGGATAGCCGTTTTCTGTTGAATTGTACAGTTTATACATCACGTCCCGGGCATGAAACTGGGCTTTCCAGGGCTGGCCCGCATAGTTGTACAAATAAACCATATGCTGGATCGGCTGATTTCCGTGCGCGTATTGCCCCATGTTGGCCATCACCATTTCTGTCATTTCATGGATCATTCCGCCGTAAGAACCTACATTTACCCGGTTAGGTTCTGAAAACACAGAATCCAATTTGGCGGTAAAGTTTTGGTTTCCGCCCATCAAATTGATCAGGCCTTGAATGTCATGAAAAACCGACCATTGCCAGTGCCAGGCATTTCCTTCTGTAAACGGCCCTCCCCATTCGGCAGGATCAAAATTTGGCCTCCATTTGCCGGTATTGTCTTTTCCACGCATAAACCTGGTTGAAGGATCATAAACGTTTTTGTAATTGAACATTTGCCGCGCAAATATCCCGGCGTAAAAATCATTGCCGGTCATCTTGGCCAACTTATATCCGCAGAAATCATCGTAAGCATATTCCAGCGTTTTTGCGGTTGCCTCACGGTATTGCGTATAAGGAACATAGCCTAATTGATAATATTCCTTCCAGCCGTCGCGGCCATTTGCCGGACCCCAGGGACCTTTATTGGTTGCTTCATGAAAATAAGCTTTCAAGGCTTCCTGAGGATCAAAAGTCCGGATACCTTTTGCCCAGGCATCGGTCAGCAAAGAAATAGCATGGTTACCGATCATGCTACCGGCTTCACTTGGGAAAGACCAGGACGGCAGCCAGCCGCATTGTTCGTAAGCATCTAATAACGCCTGCATGTACCGGCCCTGCATTTCAGGTTGCAAAAGTGTGTTTAAAGGAAATTGTGCACGAAAAGTATCCCAAAAACCGGTATCGGTAAACATATAGCCGGGATGGATTTTGCCATCGTAAGGGCTGAAATAATAAGGCTTGCCATCCTGGCCAACTTCGTAAAACTTTCTGGAGAATAAACTTGCCCTGAAAAAGCAGGAATAAAAAGTAGCTTTATCTTCTTCGGATCCGCCTTCTACCAAAACTTTTCCTAAAGATCTGTTCCAAACCGCAGCCGCTTTTGCCTTGGTTTGCTCCAGCGTTTTATCTCCGCCCAGTTCTCTTTGTAAATTTAATTCGGCTTGCGCTAAGCTGATGTATGACGATGCTGTTTTTACCTGCACTTTTGCCCCGTCTTTAAACTTGATATAAGCGCCTTTGCCTAAACCTTCTGCCGTGGTAGAATCTGCGTGAACCGTATTTGCTTTATTTTCCCAGGTCCCGAAACTTTGGATCGGCTGATCAAATTGCATCGCAAAGAAGCTTTTCCAGCCTGCTTTAAAACCTTCGCCATTATTCACATAACCAGTAATTTTGTTTTCTTTCGGATAGATTTTTACGCCGCTGACCCTCGTATAACCATCTAAAACCAGGTAACTTTTTTTTCCTTTGGGATAAGTAAAACGCAAATGGGCACCACGTTCGGAAGGGGAAATTTCCGTCGTGACCTGGTTATCAAACTTTACTTTGTAGTAATTCGGTTTCGCAGTTTCGTTGGCATGGCTGAATTTAGCTTCCCGGTCATTTTCATTTACCACTAGCTCTCCGGTTTCGGGCATCAAAGAAAAAACAGCATAATCCCGCGTCCACGAACTGCACTGGTGCGCTTGCTGAAACCCGCGGATATGATCTTTAAAATATTGATATTTCCAGCCGTCGCCGTTTTTGCCGGTCTGGGATGTCCAGGTGTGCATGGCAAAAGGTAAAGCGGTTGTCGGATACGTATTTCCCCTGGTCAGTTCTTGTTTGGAATTGGTGCCTTGCAGGGTGTTCACGTATTTCACCAGGTCAGTTTCCTGCGCAAACAATATTTTGCCCGGTAAAAACAGCATCAGGGAGATTAAGGGTTTGAGTTTCATCGTAATTATAAAAGCTGGTTCAATTTCAAAAGTAAAATCATCATGCTTCTTTTAGCACTAAAAAATTGGTAAGGTTATTCTGTAGAAAAGCACAGCAAAATCAGGTTTTTATACGATAAAGAAGCATTGCATAAATTCAATAAAGTTTAAACAACCAGCGTTTATTTACCAGCCGATGTTTACCTGCACGCCTTCGCTGTAATTCTCAAAACCCAATAACAAGGTTTTGGAATTCTCGTCCCACTCATTTTTTTGCAATTCTAATTTTCCTGCCATGGTTTGTAATGCCGAAACTGATTTAGGTTTTCCCGGCAACAAAATACGCATCCTGTTATTGGTGTTTGCCGGACTTTTCACCAAAAATTTATAACTGTGGGCATCGGCAACTTCATCATAAACCCTTGCTGCGGCAGCTAATACCATTGGTTTTGATTTGTTTTCGATCTTATTCAGGTCGAACAAATAAGCTTGCGTGCCCGGGGCAACAACTTTTTGATTTGAAACAGGCAGCGCAGGGTCAAAAAGATCAATCAGCGTGCCGTTGATAGTGAGCGGTTCTTCCTTTTTCTGTTCGTTCAAAACCGCCGCGATAACATACGGACCGCGGTTTAAAATAAAATTATTTTTAAACTGAAGCTCGCCCACTTTGGCATCCTGTTGATAAGCGTTTTTAACGATGGCAAGAAAAGCTGTATCGCCATCTTTTTTCATCACCAGTTCTTTCGGGTCCTGGCGGATGATGAACACTTTCCCTTTGCCATAAACATATTTTTGCTGGGAAGCAATTGGATTGATGCCCATCTGCTTAAACAAATGCTGCGATGGTGCGGTAAAGTGGTTTCCGCTGGTGTTCCACCATTCTTTTATGTTTTGGAAAGGGTCATTATCTCTGCCACAATAAATTAAAACGCCTCCCGATTTTACCCATTTTGCCAGCAGCTCGTGGTAATTGGCAGCTAATGGTTTCATGTTGGCATAACTCATAATCAGCACTTTAATATCTTTTAAAGTGTTTTCATGGATCAGGTTTTCGATGTGCACAGTTTCTACCGGAACGCCTTGTTTTAATAGCGGCAAAGCCATGCCATAAAAGTTGGACAATTGCGGGTCGTCATATCCGGCATGTGTTGGAAAACGCTGGAACATCATGGAATTGGACAATAAAACCCCAATGCCGTGGCTTCCGTTTAACTTATTTGGGGATTTTGGCATTTGATTGAGCGAGTTCACCATCACCTGCATTTGCGTTGCATAAGCTTTAGAGATAGGCTGTTTCCCGTCCATTCCTTCAACCTTAAATTTACCCTGATAAATACGGCTTGGCCAGGGCATTACTTCATAGCTATCTACCATTGGATAAAGCAGTTGTGCAGCAAAAGTAGCCTGGTAATTCACTTTATAATCGTCCCAGCTTTTTTGCCGGTCTTCAATCGGGTCGGTCAGGAAAAAGAGTTTGCGCCCCGTTGGTGCGGTCATGGAAACCATCGACCCGTATTCGAGAAAAGCATTTTCAAAAACGCGCTCTTTGGAAACGCCATTATAATAAACCGGTTCCCTGGAAGTCCCTGTCCAAACTTGTGCAATGTAACCGTCCATGCCGTCCAAATTGGCCAAGCTTGCCTCCGGACTTACAATTTGCCAGGACGAATAATTGATCAATGAATGCGTGGGCACGTAGCATTTAACCCTTTTACCCAAGCTTTGGCTGTAGGTTTTAACATAGGTGAATACTTCTTTTAAGGCATTAAAATAGAGCTGGTATTTTAATTTGGAGGATAAATAAGTGGCTTCCGGCGATTCATGTTGAGGCATCCAGGGAAAACCATAATACTTTTGCCACTCTTTTTTAAAGGCATCGCTGTAACCTGCCCTTGCCCAAAATTCCGGTTCTTCCAGGTAAACGGCGGTTACGCCTGCATCTATGGCACGCTTAACCAGCGATTTCATGTAGCTGAGATAATTTTCGGTCGGCACCGTGTAAGGCACAAACTTGCCGTGCCATATTGTATCGCCTTTGGCCGTAACCTGCCCTTCGTCCCAATGGGTTTTACCATCGTATTTGCCGGTGAAATAATCCTGGTATTGGCCCCAGGCAATGCCCGTCATAAACTGCACTTCGTAACCTTTATCGCGATAGCCTTTTACCCTTTCTTCGAAATTTCCGCCAGCGTCATTAATGCCGTAAACAATGGCCACATCCGAACGGACATCATAAGCAGCCTTCCACGGTTCTGAGATTTGAAAGGCTGTTTTTTCTTTCGATTTTGTTTGTGCGAAAGTATTAATATGATCAAATAAGGCAAATGTTAAAACAGAAGTGGCAAGGTAAAATTTTATATTTTTCATGGGAAAGCCGGGTTAAGCAAGAGGCTGTTTAAATTTTAGTTTTGTATATTTTTGATGCTTCTTTTATCGTATAAAAAATGGTAACGTTTTATAATTTTTCTCTGTGAGGCTGCAACACGAACACCAATTTTTTAGTGCTAAAAGAAGCATTGATATTTTTTCAAATATAAAATATAAACAGTTTTTGATCATTAAGGTATTGGCGGAAACAACTGCATAAATGCAACTGCACTGCTTGATTCGTAAGACTGAACTATTCCTGTCGGGCACAAAACCGCATAGTTTCTATACATGATACCACGGGTTTGATCACGGTTAGCCCAGGCAGAATTAATGTTGTTATCAACCCAGGTAGCGTAACCAGCATCGGGAGCGGCAGCGTTAAGCAGAACTAAATATTGTGCTAAAATTGCTTTTAAAACCCCTTGCTCATTAAAATCACCTTCGGCAGGTAAAATCCCGTTGGTATTACACATGGTGTTTTTTACATAATTTGCCGCTAATTTTGCATCGTTTAAATAAGAAACCTCATTAGTTTGTTTGTAAAGAAGCATTGCCGCTCCGATACAAGTTCCATAGTTGTAGGTATAATCGGTATAGCCAGGGTTGTTGCCAATTTTGTTATCGGCAACCCGGCCAGTGCCTGTATTAAACAAGTTATTTCGCGACCAACTATAAATACTTTTTGCTTTATCTAAATAGGTTGCATCGCTGGTGTTTTTAAACAGTTTTATCGCTGCGATAACTGTTGGATAATTGATGCAGGAGTTTTTCCCGGTGTGGTTAAAATCCCACCACATCCCGCCGTTTGCAGGATCATAAGATCCGTTCCAAACACGGGTAAAACCTGCTTTAGCAGTATTCAAATATTTTGCATCACCGGTTAATTCATATGCGTGGTTTAAAGCGATCACCCACCACATCATATCATCATAAATAAACCACGGCGTTGTATTGTTCCAATTGTAATTATCGTAACGTTTTGCACCGCCATCATAAATATCACTGATCAACGTCAGGTAACCGGGATCTTTAGTCCTTTCGTAAGCATTCATGGCCATATCCCAATAAATAGCTTGTGTCCAAACAGATCCTATGTCTTTTTTCTCAGTTGTACTGTAATAAAGTTTATCGTTCGGACTGTAAAAAGCAGTATTAAAATCGGTATAAGCTTTAGTTGCATCGGCAGAAGTAAAATTTTTAGTTTTAGTTAAGCTCGGAGAAGGCTGAGTAACTTCTGGTGTACTCTTACTGCAACTTGTAATCAATAATAATATAACCAGGGCCGAACACAGAAATAATTTATTAATTATTTTGATTGGATTAAATGCAATTATGCTTTCCATAATGAATGTTCTTCTAATTAAGAAAAATTCAGGACAGTGCTGGCATAGGTAGATTAATATGCAAGCACTGCCTGAAATATTATTTAGGGCCTGTTTAAAATTTACTTAACAAGGTTTACATACTTCTTTTATCGCCCAAAAATAACAGGCATTTAATTTTGGTTGATTTAAATTTATGCCAACATCAATTTTTATAGTCTAAAAGAAGCATTACTATCAATCCTGATATTGAAGTGCCTTGTATCAATTTAAAACAGGCTCCTGTAATAAGATTGGTGTTTTACCAGCCCGGATTTTGTACCATTGCATCATCAGAGTTTACATCTTTTGACGGGATTGGGAACAGGTAATGGCGTTTGTTAAATACCCTGGTTTCAAATGGCACAACTTGTAAAAATTTGGGCATATCTTCACCAATATTTAACCCCATTATCGGGCCATTATCTGTTGTTTCTGCAATCTTCCAACGGCGTGTATCAAAAAAACGGACATTTTCAAAACATAATTCTACCCTGCGTTCTTTTCTGATCGCATCACGAACCGCAGCCTGGCCAACAGGTGCAGGAATATTTGCTGAACCATATTGAGGAATACCAGCCCTTTCCCGGATTAGGTTAACATATTTTAAAATATCAGCATCGCCCGGATTTGATTCGTTTAGTGCTTCAGCATAATCTAAATAAACATTCGCCAAACGATAAAGAATTACAGGACGGTTATTTTCATTCCATTTACCCAGACCCATTGCTTTACGAACAACATAACCAGTTGGGCAATAATCGCCACCGCCGGTTTTTTTGCCGGAGTTACCTGTATTATATAATCTTGTAGTGATCAGGCCATTGTTTGTATCTAACCAAATACTGTTATCATAAGTAATATTTACATAAAAACGTGGCTCACGATTAATCCATTGATTATAAGTGCTTCTGGATTCTGGCGAACCGGGGGCTTTATAATCGGTATTCCCCGAAGTTACGTAGCCTGAAGTTGCATCGTCAATGCTTTTACCATTTGCCATAAAGAAAGCATCAACCTGCCCCTGGGTAGCACCTAAAGCGCCCGAAGCCCTTGAATCAGAATTTGAGCCGTTATGATAGGGGCACATTTCGTATTGACGAGCGCTGAGAGATGAACCCGGACGGGCAAAAATAACTTCAGGATTCCATTGATTTAAGAATACATTTCTGCATGATAGGTAAGCAGCTAAAGTTGGATCAGCATTTGTTTCTTTATACAAAGTGTAGGTGCCGGTAAATTGATTTAAGAAATCTTTGTAAGCATCAGCAGCTTTTTTCCATTTACCAACATCATAAGTTTGATTTATTAATTGCTTACCATCTTTGTTTTTTAAACCCGCTAAATCGGTATTTCCATTATAAAGCGGACTTGCAGCCAAGAGTAAAGCCTGACTTTTAAATGCCAAAGCAATACCTTTAGTAATACGACCGTAATTATTATCATTTGATGGAACAACTGGTAAATCTGCAGATGCAGCTTGCAATTCGGTAGTGATGTAATTAATACACTCGTCAAAACTATTGCGAGATAAGCGAAAATCTGTGCCAGAAGCATCCGGTGCTATTATATTGTCATTTAATATGACTACTGGTCCGTATAAACGCACCAAATAGAAATAATAAATTGCTCTTAAAGCACGGGCCTCTGCTCTGTACTGGGTAATTAATTCTGGCGATATATCTTGTGTAACGCTGCCGATATTAGCCATAAAGAAACTTGCTGAACGAATAGATTTGTAAAAATTGTTCCAGTAATTATTAACGAAATCCGAATTCGCGTCCCAACTACCTACGTTCATGCTATTAGTTTGAACAAAGCTCCAAAGATATTCTCCTTCATCTGATCCACCAGTCCACATCCCTGCATTCGAACCACCTGCCGGGTTACGTTGCCCAAATTCATCCGGCACACTGGAGTAAACGTTATTTAAGAACTTCTCTGCGGTTGCACGGGTTGTGAAGGTTTGATCTAAAGTTAACCTGTCGTTAGGGACTTGATCTAAAAATCCCTTTTTGCAAGACGTAGCCATGGTTAAACAGGCTATTAATGCAACATATACATATTTTTTCATAATATTTTTATATATTAAAATTTAACATTTAATCCTAATGACAGCGTTGTGTTGATTGGATATCTCGAACCATCTGCTGTTCCGTTACCGTTGTTGGTATTTAATTCCGGGTCCCACAATTTAAACTTGCTAAAGGTTAATAAATTCACCACGATTAAATATATTGATGTGTTTTTTACAGCTAATCTTTTTGAAATACTTTGCGGCAGGCTATAGCTTAACTGGGCAGATTTTAAACGTAAGAAATCAACCTTCTTGATCCACCATGAACTATTTTGTGTGTTATTAAAATTTTGACTTTGGCCATAAGCCAAACGCGGATAAAATGCGTTTTGATCCGGGTTTTCAGGAGTCCAACGATCCGTTATGATTGCATAAGCGTTACTCAAACCGCCATTGCCGTTAAACGGTTGGATTGCAGAACCGCCTAATGCAATATCTGCACCGGCAATACCTTGGAAAAAGGTACTTAAACCAAATCCTTTATAACCAAAGTTTACACCGAAACCGTAAACTTTGTTTGGAACATCCCCTCTGCCAATTCTGGTTTGATCAAAACTATTGATCAAGCCATCTCCGTTTAAATCCGCATATTTAATATCGCCAGGTTTAACCAAAGATTTTGCCCCGGGTACAGCACTTGCATTAATTTCATCCTGACTGGTAAATAAACCTATGGCTTGATAACCATATCTTGATAAAATATTATTACCAACATGGTTCATCCAGGGATAAGGTTGTTTAGGCAGATCGTCTTGAAGTAATTTATCTTTGTTATAGGTAAATGTTCCGTGGAAACCTACATCCAACTGGCCAATTTTAGTATTATAATCTAAAGTTAAATCTATACCTCTGTTATCAACCACACCTAAGTTGCCATAGGGTGAATTGGCTAAACCAACATACCCCGGAATAGACTGACGCTGTAGGAAAATCCCTGTACGCCTTTCTTTAAATAAATCTACTATTAAGCTTAAGTTGCTGTTCAAGGTCCTGATCTCCATACCCAGATCCTGCTTACGGGATTCAGCCCAACGAATATCAATACCATAATCAGTTACCTGGATACCACCCGGGTCGCTGAAGTTTTTACCTAACTGATAGCCTGATGCACCATCAGATACTAAAGTTAAGTAAGCAAACCTTCTACCACTAATACTTCCAATACCTGTTTTACCATCCGAGTACCTGAACTTCAGGAAATCAATGGTATTTTTTAAAGGCTCCCAGAACTTTTCGTTAGATGGGACCCATCCGATACCAAATGCCGGGAATGAACCGTAACGATGATTGGGAGAAAATAATTCAGACCCATTATAACCAAAGTTTGCCTCTGCAAAATAACGGTCATCATAAGAATAGGTGGCGCGGGCAGCCAAACCTACCTGGCGTGCAGGGATTGAAGAAGTAAAGTCATTAGCAAAAGGAATTGCATCATCCTGGGTATAACCTAAAATTAAGCCGCCTATACGGTGTTTGCCAAAAGTTTTATCATAATTTAAAGCTGCCTCGTTATAGAACCTTCTGTTTCCGCTTTGGGTTGCCGTAAAGCCAAGATAGTTTTGATCACTGGTATAAGTTTGTTGTAAATTTAAAGATCCGTCAGCCTTATAAGGTGAGTTTGTTCCCGGAACGTTTACCGGAAAATAAGTGCTCTGGCGTTTAGAACGGTTAGCATTATTTCCATTTGCAACATCAAAAGCAGCCATGGCTGTTGCACTCAAACCATCAGTTATAAATTTCAAATCCTGGGTTAACCTTAAGTTGGTATATAACTGACTGTTAAATTCAGTCCTGTACCCGCGTGTGGTTAAATCTGCATAAGGGTTTCTAAAACCTCCGTTTGAGGATTGCCCGGGCACAAAACCTCCCGGATACATAATGGGATAAGCTACCGGGGAAGCATCTAAAGCTGAGCGAAAAATATCCTCAGTAGTTAAAGCCGGATAATTACCATTTGAAACAAAGCCCTGAATACCCAGATCTAATTTAGTGGTATTGGTTAATTTTAAATTCAGGTTACTGGTAAAGTTATAACGTTTAAAATCAAGGGAAGAGTTGTATTGCGACAGATCACCTGTTTTTAAATAGCCGGTTTCATTATAATAGGCTAAAGAAACGTAATACTGCGCATTATCAACCCCGCCGCTTGCATTTAAATTAGCCCTTCTGGTACTGCTGTATTTGTTAAACAATGCATCCATCCAGTTTACATTCGGATATAAAAGCGGATCTGCGCCTGATGCTGTTTTGTTGATATAATCCTGCGTAAAAGCAGCAGGTAACCCACGGCCTACACTGGCTTCATTAGCTAAGTTCATGTAGGTAACCCCATCTGCCATTTTCGGGCGACGGGTAAATGTGCTTACACCTTCATTGTAATCGAAGAAAATGGAAGGCTTGCCTATTTTACCTGTTTTAGTTTTAACAATGATCACTCCGTTTGCACCCCGAACACCATAAACTGCCGTTCCGGATGCATCTTTTAGCACCGTAAACGATTCGATGTCTTCTGGGTCAATGTTATCAATAGACCGCTGAACGCCGTCAACCAAAATCAAAGGCGAACTGGAGTTGCCCCCAAAAGTTGCAATACCACGAATAAAGATGTCGGCTGTACTTCTACCGGGTTCGCCACTTCTTTGTACGCCAACAACACCCGCAAGCCTGCCTGCTAAGGATTGCGTTACACTGGCAACAGGTTGTTTTAATTCTCTGGCATTTATGGTTGATTGTGCCCCGACTAATGATACTTTACGTTGCGTACCAAAACCCACGATAGCTACTTCCTCTAAAGCATTGCTGCTTGGTGCCAATTGTATGGAGATCGTTGTTTGATTGCCTACAATAACTTCTTTTGAATCATAGCCGATAAAAGAAACAACCAATACACTTGCAGCGGAAGGCGCCGTGATGCTAAAACCTCCATTTATATTTGTAGCTGTAGAAATAAGGGTCCCTTTTACCTTTACACTTGCACCTGGCAGGGGCAAACCCTTTTCATCTTTAACCAGGCCACGAACTACAATATCAACCTGTTTTACAGTTTCAAATTGTTTAATGCGGACACCTCGTTCGGCATTATTGATACCGCTTGCAAAAACCTGCGAAATGCTAAAGCTCATTGTCAGGATACATCCACCTATGCAATAGGCAGACCTCCTTTTAATCAGGCATTTACTGATTAATTTAGTAACTTTCTTGTTCATAATTATTTGTTTTGGTTAATAAATATTTTTAGTTTATGGTTTAGAAGGCTTGATTTTTAGTAGTCCACCTTTTATCATTGATATGTCCGATTCGGTTTTTTAAACCGGATCGACTGAAATAAGCATCATTGTTTTTAAAGCAGACAAGTTGGAACTTATCCATTTGCATTACATGGACCGTCAGTAGCAAGTCGAGCTCGTGCAGAACTATTTTTAAAGGCTTCATTTTTAAAATAAATTATTTTTAAGTTGTTAAAACGTTTTACTAAAATGCTTGAAGTTTGTATAAATGAAAAACATATTTACAATTGGCGTCTAAATTTATATCTATTCAAACAATGGGTAAAACGTTTTACTAATTAAAGTAAAAAGAAGGCTAATTGTGCACATCTAATTATTTCAAAGCGAAAATTTGATGTTACAACAAATGCTGTTTATTCGATTGTTTTAATAGGAATTTGGTAAAACGGTTTATTAAAACAATTGTAGGTTAAATTTTTGAAAAGAAAAAATTATTCCGTCTTTTTTTTAAAAATAATTTCAGCGGATAATTATGATCTCTTTGGGTTTAGTTTGAATTTGCGAAACCTAAACGATTTGGACTGATAGTATCAAGTATGCGGGTACGTATGGTGTCAATCCGGCGTGTTGGCCATACTTCTTTTATCACCTAAAAACTGTTTTATTTATGCAGCGGCAAAACTTGCTTATAAACTTTTAGGTGATAAAAGAAGCATTGTTGATTATTAGTTGAAAGTAATAATAAATTTACAAGCAGTTACATGCGGCATATTAAAAACTTTAAAATCGTAAGCCATCACCGCAAGATCAACTTAGCAGGAAGAATAATCTGGTTGTTGTTCGCTTCGGATTTAGAACTAAGTTCTTTCAAGATCAGGTTGATTATATTTTCGGCAATGGCTTCCAGGGGTTGTTCTATCGCGGATATTGGAGGTGTGTGAAGTTTAAATACGTCCCTGTCATCATAAGCAATAACTAAGAAATCTTCATTGATCGCTTTGTTCATCTCTTTGATGGCAATCAAACCGCTGATAGCAAGGTAGTTTGTTGAAAATAAGATGGCATCAATAGTTTCAGTGTTTAATAACCTTTTGACCTGGCTGATGGTTTCTGCGGCTTGTTGGTCAAATGGTACTTTAAGCACCAATTGCTCCTGATATACGAGATCATAATCTTCAATAGCTTTTTTATACCCATCAAACCTTTCTACAATCTGCTGCACATCCAGGTCAATTGTTACAAATGCAATATTCTTTTTTCCGCGTTTTATAAAACTTTTTACTGCCTGGTAAGAAGCTTTAATATGGTCCGTGCCTACAAAAGGGATTTTAAGATTGGGAAGGTTCCTGTCAAAAAAGAGGATGGGCTTATTGTCTTTTAATAATTTTGCAACATCTTCGGCAATACCCGGCATAGGAGATATAATATAGGCATCAACATTCCTGCTTCTGAACATGCCAATAAGCTCTTTTGCTTTGTTGGCATCATTCTCCGTACTGGAATAAATTATTTTATAGCCTTTTTTGTAAGCTTTGCCCTCAATCAACCGGGCAATACTTGCAAAGAAAGGATTGGATATATCTTCTACTATTAACCCGATAATCTTGGTGTTGCCGGTCCGCAGGCTTCTGGCTACTTCGTTAGGTTTGTACCCACTTTCTTTTATTATTGTCTCAACTTTTTCTGTAACTATAGTGCTGATAGCTTTTTCCTTTGCTTTTCCATTTAAAATAAACGAAACGGTAGTGATGGATACATTTGCCTGTTTGGCGATATCTTTTATGGATAAACGTTTCATTTTTGTAGGGAGTTCTATCAGATTGGTTCTGCCAAGCTAAAGAAAAATTAACGATCCCTGGTTTTACCGGACAATAATGATTTTTTCATTATTGCCAACTGTTTTAAACCGGAGTTTAGGCATTCTTTACATAAATTTTTGATTATCAATATTTTGCATAAAATGAACCAATGATTGTAGTTTTTGGTTATCAGGTTTTGGTAGTGTGTACAAATATATGATGACATTAAAAGTGAGTAATATTTTTTCAGACCAACCTTTAAATTGCTGTAAAAATGAAATTATCCCAACAGGGCTTATCTGCATTTTCAAATTAAATTTGATCTATCATTTATTTAGAAACACAACCAAAATTTATAGGCATAAAAGAAGCACTATAAACCAAGCCCCCAGAGTAAGTTATTATAGAAGGATTAGTTTTACTTTGTAAAACAATAGCCTTTAGATTTTTCCTTTTGCATGAAACGAATTTTTCTTTTGATTTCTTTTGTATTTCTATTTCAGGGCGCGTTTTCAAAACAGCAATATGACAACTTGCTGGTAAAATTAAATACGTCACTTGATGAAAAAAAGCAATTTGATGCCGAAAAGTTAAAGCGTATAGAAAGGCTAAAGCAGGAATTAAATCCGGCCAACCATAGCCTGAGCTTGAGTGTCCGCTATGATATTTACGAGAAGTTGTATAATGAATATAAAAGCTTTAATTACAACCAGGCTTTTGACGACGTGCAAAAGCTTGAGCAAATAAGCTATGCTTTAAAAGACCCGGTAAAAGAAGCTCAAAGCAAAGTTAACCTTGGCTTTATCCTCCTTTCGTCAGGGATGTTTAAGGAAGCTTTTGAATCCCTTAAAACGGTCAACGTAAAGGTATTGCCTGATAGTGCCCGCCGGGAATATTACTATCTTACAGCAAGGACTTATTATGATCTGGCTGACTTTGACAAGGATGATTACTATACACCTTTGTATAACATTAAGGCTGGTAACTATATTGACTCGGCAACCGCACTGACAAAGCCCAATTCCTTTGAATACCTATACTACAACGGCCTTAAATATCTTAAATTAGGAAACACGCAAAAAGCGGTGGTCAATTTAAAGACGCTGATCGGCCAATATCGTTTAACACCTCATGAATTTGCAGTTACGGCATCTACGTTAAGTGATATTTACATCCGGACAGCGCAACCGGACAGGGCCATAAATTTACTGATCCTAGCAGCTATTGCCGATATTCGTTCATCGACAAAAGAAGCAGCCGCTATGCTGAACCTGGCGCAATTGCTGCATCAGCAGGGCGATATACAAAACGCTTATGTTTATATTAAACAAGCAATGGACGACGCCATTTACTACGGTGCCAGGCAACGTAAAATACAGGTTAGCGCTATTTTACCCGTGATAGCAGCCAAACAAATTAATTCTGTTGAAAGCCAACGGCGTATTTTGCTTTTTTATGCTTCCTCATTAACTGTGCTGGCAATCATCACCATCATCTTTGCAACCATTATTTATAAGCAGCTCAAGAAGTTGCGTATTGCAGACATGGTTATTGTTGAAACCAACCATAACCTGCAACAAAGCTTAAATAAACTGCACGAAGCAGATAAAATTAAGGAAGAATATGTAGGCTATTACTTCAACCTAATATCGGAGTATATCAGCAAACTGGAAAAATTTAAACGGTCTGTAGATAATAAACTAACGGCCAAACGTTATGAAGATATAAGGGTTTTGATCGATAACATCAACCTGAATAAAGAACGCGAAGAGCTTTTCGTTAATTTTGACAAAGCCTTTCTTAAAATCTTTCCCAACTTTGTCAGCGGTTTTAATTCGCTTTTTTCTGAAAAAAACCAGATTAAGCTTTTACCAAATCAATTGTTGAATACCGACCTCCGCATATTTGCTTTGGTACGGCTGGGCATAACCGATACGGAAAAGATTGCCAATATTTTAGAGTATTCTTTAAACACTATATATAATTACAAAGCCCGGATAAAAAGCCGGTCTAAAATTCCAAAAGAGGAATTTGAACATGCTATAATGGCTATAAATGCCTTTTAAAACCTACTAAATAAAAATAGATAGGATTATGTATTTAGTTCTCAAGTTATTGATGATTAAGTAAGTATTTAGTATATTTAAGCTAAATGAGTCAATATGTTTAGGGGGATAAGTATCACCGAATTTAGGAATAAATTTAAAACAGATCGGGATTGCCTGCAATATGTTTTAGATAAGAAGTCAGCTGCAGGGTATAGCTGTATAAAATGCACAGGCAAACAATATGGCAAAGGCAGGGAATGGCACTACCGCCGGTGTAAAAATTGCGGCTATGACGAATCGGCAACGGCGGGGACGCTGTTTCATAAGTGTAAATTAGGAATGTTGAAAGCATTCGAGATGGCCTTCCGGATTTCCGTTCGTAAAAAAGGGATGTCAAGTTGTGAGTTGTCAAAAGAGCTTGGCTGCCAGCAACGCAGCGCCTGGTTATGGAAGGCTAAAATACAGGAAGCCATGAAGAGCAGCGGCAAGCATGAACTGACAGGTAATGTAGAGGTAGATGAGTTCCTGGTGGGCGGGTTTTCGGCTGGCGAACCCGGCAGAAGCCACGGCAGTAAGGACCCGGTGGTGCTTGCCATGGAAAAAGTGATTGATAAAAAAGGGAAAACAACTATCAGCAGGGCTTATTGCCGGGTGATTGATGATGCTTCGGCAGATAGCCTCAAAAAGATATTTGACATGCATATCGCCCCGAAGGCATTAGTGAAAACTGACGAATGGCGGGGTTACTGGCCGTTGGGCAAGGACTGGAACATAACAAAGGAAAAAAGTGATAAAGGGGCAGGCTTTCCATTGTTGCACACGCATATTATGAATATAAAGGGTTGGTTAAGGGGCATACATCACAAATGTGGTTCACATCGGTTGCAAAATTATTTGGACGAGTACCATTTCCGCTTTAACCGACGAGGCTTTTTGAATTCCGCCTTTGATAAACTTGTTGGAAGGATGGCTGAATTTGAACCCACCCCGTACAAATTGATTAGATGCGAACTAAATACATAACCCTAAAAATAGATTTTTACTATTTGGTTTATATTTATGCAAAGGTCAGTATAAATTAGTTGATTGGAAAACAGCTACTTAAAAGCTAATTGTAGTTGTACTTGTTTATATTTTGGTTTTAAAACTTGCAGCCGGTTAAAATAACCCTTCTCTTTGACAGATCAATTAACAGCTTCTTAAAATCTGTTCATTCTTCCTAATTATAAACCTATTTTCTTGTGATTTTTATGAAAGTATATCAAAAGCATGGCTTGTTGCCGGTCTGCTTTGTTTTGAGGCCAGTTTACTGTTGGCAAGCTGTTAAAAAACATGGAAAATAACACCTGCTGGCTTTTGAGTTCAATCCGGAACAGAATAGATTCTTTTTTAATATAACCCTTGTTTATCAATCCTAAAATGTAACTAATTATGAATAAAAGACAATTACTAAAACTACTTTTCCTCCCCGTATTGCTGCTGTTGTCATTTACAGCATTTGCACAAGCTATTGTGAGCGGAAAAGTTACTGATGATTCTGGACAACCACTACCAGGCGTAACCGTAGTTATTAAAGCTACAGTAATTGGTACCAACACCGATGTAAACGGTAATTACAGAATTAATTCTTCTGCCAATGATGTGTTGGTATTTTCTTCAATCGGTTACGTTAAACAGGAAGTAAGTTTAAATGGCCGCACTCAAATTGATATCCAGCTTAAAACAGATACACGCACCTTGAATGATGTGGTGGTTATTGGCTACGGTACACAAAGGCGAAGGGATATTACCGGATCTGTAGGTTCGGTAAATGGCAACTTATTTAAAGACCAGCCTATTACCAATCCTATAGCTGCCTTGCAGGGCAGGGTTCCCGGTGTTAACGTAGTTACAAACTCAGGTGCCCCGGATGCTGCCCCAACAATTACCATCCGTGGGTTAGAATCCTTTAACCAACCGCCTCCCCTATACATTGTTGATGGGATCCGCGTACCAGATGTGAGCAGCCTGAACGTACAAGATATTGCAACTATCGATGTACTGAAAGATGCCAGCTCTGCATCTATTTACGGTGCATCAGCCGCAGGCGGCGTATTGATCATCACTACTAAAAAAGGGTCGGGTACGGGTACTAAACCAACTATAAGTTTTAGTGCTCGTTATGGTATAACTAAACCTAAACTGGTTAACTTGTTAAATAAAGATGACTTTATCAAGTTATTAAATATCACAAGCCCAACAACTTTCGCTGGTGCCAACCGGCTGGATACTCTGGCCAACACCGATTGGGTGCATACGCTTTACCGTAACGCTTATGAGCAAAATTATAACCTGTCCATATCCGGTTCATCTCCTGTAGTCAACTATCTGTTTTCAGGTTTTTACAACGGTCAAAAAGGAATATTACTCAACAATTACTCTAATATTGGAGGAGGCCGTATCAATACGGATTATAAGCTAACCAAATTTCTCCAAATTGGCGAACAGGTATCACTCTCTCAGCGCCAGACTGCCCCACCAATAGGCAGTCAGGCAGATTTTCATAATGCGCCTTTCAGAACACAGCCTGTCATTCCGATTTTCAACAGTTCTGGTACTGGTTATGGTGGTGAGCCAACAGGTTATACAGGTTTGGTTTTCTCAGGGGCTAACCCTTATGGCGCCATACAATCGGCTCAAGTGCAAAATTCGAAAAACAACCTGCAGACTAATGTTTACGCAGATATCAAATTGCCTTTCCACCTAAATTTCCGCACTAATATTGGGTACAATTATTATTTGGAAACGCAGGATTATTTCCAGAATAGCTACAATTTTGGGTCAGTTCAGCAGCCAAATAATGCATTAAACAAGTATTCTATTCAAAGCACGCAGCTATTGACCAATTACCTGCTTACCTATAATCAGGACTTTGGCAAGCACCACATTGACGCCCTGGCTGGTTATGAACAGATTGTTAATAAATATAATAACATCAACGCCAATGAAACTTCAGTAGGCCTTCCAGGCTATGCTTTTATACAAACTAACGCTTCAGGCCTGGCTGTCAGTGGTCATTATGACCCTAATGGCTTAATTAAATCCCAATTCGGCCGTATCAATTATAATTACGCCAGCAGATATTATTTGTCTGGTTCTATCAGGCAAGATGCTGACTTTACTAAGTTTGGACCGAATAAACAGCGGGGTGTGTTTCCTGCCGGATCAGTAGGCTGGAACATTAGTGAAGAGCCATTTTTTAATCCGCTTAAATCAGCCGTTAACACACTTAAATTCCGGGCAAGCTATGGTTCATTAGGTAACAGTGCTATCCCTCCATATCTTTATACAGCAGCTTACAGGCAATTTACCAGCACAGCAGGTTTATCGACAGGCGGGCAAAACTTCGCACCCGGAACGCCGCTTACTATAGCTAACACTATACCCGGTATTCCTAACCCTAATGTACATTGGGAAACCACTACAGAAACCAACTTTGGTTTTGATGGAGAAGCTTTTGATGGTAAATTATATTTCACTGCAGAGTACTATAATAAAAACACCAAGGACATGCTTTATGGCTTACAGTTGCCAACAAGTTCAGGATTTACTGCACCTTTTGTTACCAATATAGGAAAAGCGAACAATCGCGGTTTCGAATTTTTAGTGGGTTATCGTGATAAGATAGGAAAGCTGGGCTTTGACGTGAGCGCTAATGCCGGCTTCAACAAAAATAAAGTAATCAGTCTTGACGGTACTGCTACAAGTTCAGTTTCCGACGGTTATAACTTTTATAACAATGGCGATTATGGCTTTAATACAATGCCTAACCAAACCATCACTATTACCAAGGCAGGCCTTCCTTTTGGTTCATTTTATGGCTACAAAGTGCTGGGGATATTTAATAATGATGCCGATGCTGTCAAACAGGCTGTTAATGATATCAAAAACAAAGCGCACGCGGGCGATTTGATTTACCAGGATATAAACGGTGATGGTATAATTGACTCTAAAGACCGGCAGGTAATTGGTAACCCTAACCCTAAAGTAGTTTATGGTGTCAATATTCGTCTTAATTATCAGGGCTTTGATTTAGCTATGTTGTTTAATGGTGTTTTAGGTGTTCAATTGTTCAACGGTGTTAAATCTTATGAACAGTATCGTTTTGCTGACGGTAATACTACAAGCCAAGTGTTTAACGATTCTTTTTTGGGCAATAATGGTTTAACTTCACAACCCCGCTTAGGGATACCTACCACTGGCGGCTTTACTTTAGACCCCAACCAAAACTATACTTCAGTAAACAGTTATTTTGTGGAGAATGGCAGCTATCTGAAGCTTAAAAACGTTCAGTTAGGCTACACATTTTCAAACAACTTGTTAAAGAAAGCGGCTGTTAAAAACGCACGTGTATTTATTATGGCCAATAACTTATTTGTAATCACTAAATATTCCGGTCTTGATCCTGAGTTGGGCAGTGCTTACACCCCAAGCGGTGCTGGTAATGTAACTACGCGCGGGCTTGACATACCAACCAATTATCCGCAAACCAGGATTTACTCTGTGGGTGTTGATGTCAACTTTTAATGCTTACCATAAAAATTATGAACATGACAAAGAAAATATACATAGCTCTGTTGGCAATTGGGTTAATTACCAGTTGTAAAAAAAGCCCTTCCCTGCTAAGCGCGACTGATGTGTACAGTACAAACAACTATCCGGCTTCGGTTAGTGATTTGAACAGCGTTTTAGCATCTGGCTATTCTGCACTTCGTGATCCGGGACTGTTCGGTTTTAATTTTTTGCCAAAGGCATTGTCAAACTCCATGCACAGCGTAAACTCAGTTTTTAACGGCGACCAGGGTTGGAATGAAATGGCTGCCAACAATCTCACCGTTGGCAACTCGCATTCAAGTGATGCTTGGGGAGCGCTTTTTACAGGTGTGAAAAACTGTAACGTACTTATTGCAGGTGTAAATCTGTATAATACAAAGTATGCCAAACCAACCGATGCACAAAATATTAATTATATACTTGGGCAGGCCTATTTTTTACGTGCTTACTACTATTTTCAATTAGAATGCCTGTTCGGTGAAAAATATATGGTAGCAAGCGGTGCTAATGATGCCAGTATGGGTGTGCCTATCATTGCAACTGTACCGCCTGATTTGGCCAGCACACAAGTAGCGCGCAGTTCGGTTAAGGACGTTTGGGCTTTTATTGAATCGGACCTGAAACAATCAGCAACCTTGCTTAAAGGTAAAGTTTGGACTGGAAATGATATTGGCCGGGTTACGGAATGGTCAGCAAAAGGCTTACTAGGCAAAGCTTATGTTTTTACACAAGATTGGGCCAATGCTAAAACTACCTTACTTGATGTAATACAAAACAGTGGTAAAAACTTAATGCCTTTTTCTAAGTACCAGGATGCTTTTAATGGCAACAGTGCCAATGAATTTAACGAAGAATCATTATTTGAGTTAAATATAGATGCAAACTCACAAGGTGGTTATGGTATTTACAGCCCTGCGGCAAACGCTACCTCTATTGATGGCCTGATATGGGCACCGTTTGTATTAGGCGGTGATGGCACGGAAAGCGGAGCTTACCCGGTTGGTTATGGTAATGAGTTTTTCCATGATCAGAATGTATTGCGCTTTGGTTACCCGCTTGGCACTAATTACAGTCTGGTGGCTAACCCTAAATATAATGCAACCACAGGACCCCGATACAACAACCCTAAACTAATTATGGATCCTGTTTATAAACAAGCTGCTTTACAGGTACGGACCAATAAAACAGCCGACCCTCGTTTGTTTGTTAACGCCTTACAACCCTGGGTAGATTCCTTAAGGTTTGACGGGGTTAATTACGCACCTGCAGCAAAGCCTAATTTCTATGCAGGAAATACAACTGTATATGGCTGGGGGGTAAAAAAATATGCGCCTATTACCTATAATGAAAATGTCGGTTTAAATAATAATGGCGTAGCTGATGCCTGGAACTACTACCTGCTGCGTTTGGCCGATGTATATTTATTGTATGCAGAAGCTTCTGTAGGCAGTGGTGACAATGCTACAGCCCTCGAATACATTAACAAAGTTAAGCGAAGAGCTTATGGCTATCCTGTTAATGCGGTTTCGCTGGTTGATTACAAATCGCTTAATGACAATACGGTAGCTACCGGTGACCCGGTTCTGGGCACTAAACCATTATATTACGAGCGCTGGGCAGAATTATTCAATGAAGGGCATTGGTGGTTTGATGTATGCAGATGGAGAATTGGCCCCTCCGAAGCCGCTTACTTCAAAACTGCTATTAACGTAAATGGGCCGCTTACTTTTAATGAAGCAAAGTCCTACTCATGGCCTATACCAATAAATGAGCTTAACAGCAACAGTAAAATTAAACAGAACCCGGGTTATTAATAATTATAGTTGATCAAAGAAATTATAATAAGCAGTTTAATTTATATCTGAAAAAACCTTTCTCCTGCGCCTGGTTAATGCCAATGCTTCTTTTAGCCATATAAAATTGGTATTTTTGGCTGAGGTACAAGCTTTCAGTTAGGAACCATCGGCTATCAAAAAAGCATAGGGAACTTAAAGTTCCCTATGCTTTTTTTTGGGAAGATCTACCTGCAAACACTGATTTTTATAGGCTAAAAGAAGCATTTACTTCTTTCGGATATAAATTAAAATATACATAAAATTTAACTAAACACCCATTTGTGATAATGAGAAAAGTATTGATCTGTTTGTTAAGCTTGATGAGCTTTAAAAATGCAGTTGTTGCACAAGACCAAAAAGGGACCAGTGCAATTATGAACAAAATAAAGGTGGAATTTATATTGGATAAAGGTGGCCGGCCAACCTATAATATGCAATATGACGGGAAACCTGTGATCTTAAAATCACAATTAGGTTTTACACTGAATGACAACACGGCGTTGGATAAAAACTTTGCACTGGTCGGCTCTGAAAAAAAGCAGGTAGATGAAAGCTGGAAACCGGTTTGGGGAGAAGTAAGCAACATCCGTAATCATTATGAGCAGCTCACCGTCCATTTAAAACAAACTACTGCGCCCAACCGACTGTTGAATATTGTTTTTCGGGTGTTTGAAGATGGTGTAGGCTTCCGTTATGAATTTCCACAGCAGAAAAACCTGAATTACTTTGTTGTATCAAACGAACTGACAGAATTCAGTTTGGCCGGCAACCATAAAGCATTTTGGATCCCCGGTGATTATGATAGTAATGAATATACTTACACTACTTCAAAAATAAGTGAAATAGACAACCAAAAGATAGTCAATGCTTCCACTAATATTGCTGTGCGTGTGGCGCCAGACCGTTATTCCGTGCAAACGCCCCTAATGCTGAAAAGCAGCGATGGTTTATATATCAACATTCATGAAGCAGGGCTGATTAATTATCCGGCCATGCAATTGCATGTAACAGGCAGCACTTTTAAGTTGACCGCCAGTCTTGTGCCTGATGCGGTTGGGAACAAAGCTTATTTGCACGCACCTTGTCATACTCCCTGGAGAACCATTATTGTTAGTAATAAAGCTGCCGATATACTTGCATCCAAGCTTATTTTAAATTTGAACGATCCTTCTGTAATTGCCGATCCTTCCTGGATCAAGCCAATGAAATTCGTAGGCGTTTGGTGGGAAATGCAAATTGGCAAAACTACCTGGAGTTATGCCAACAGTCCGGATACATTGGATGCCAAAGGTCAATTGATCCCCAACGGGTTGCATGGCGCCAACACAGCCAACGTAAAGCATTATATTGATTTTGCCGCCAAAAACAATATAAAGGGCGTATTGGTGGAAGGCTGGAATGTGGGCTGGGAAGACTGGTTTGGCAACTGGAAGGAAAACGTGTTTGACTTTGTTACGCCTTATCCTGATTTCAATGTGCAGGAAATTTCCAGCTATGCAGCTTCAAAAGGGGTAAAAATGATCATGCACAATGAAACTTCCGGTTCGGCAACCAATTATGAAAGACAAATGGACACGGCTTTCAGGTTTATGAATAAATTTGGTTATGCGGCAGTAAAAACTGGTTATGTAGGCAAAATTATTCCCCGCGGCGAGCATCACGACGGGCAGTGGATGGTAAACCACTATATTCGGGTAGCGCAAAAAGCTGCTGATTATCATATCATGCTGGATGCACATGAACCGGTAAGGCCAACCGGTTTACAACGGACTTATCCTAACTGGATGGCTTCCGAAGCCGGCCGCGGCAATGAGTATAACGCGTTTACTACCGGTAGTCCGCCGGAGCATGAAACGATAATGCCTTTTACCCGATTGATGGGCGGCCCTATGGATTATACTCCGGGCATATTTAAATTGAAGGGCTATTCTTCAGCAGACCCTGAAAGGCAGGTACATACCACGTTGGCCAAGCAATTGGCTTTATATATTACTATGTATAGTCCTTTGCAGATGGCTGCCGACCTGCCCGAAAACTACAATGCCCATCCCGATGCTTTTCAATTTATTAAAGATGTTGCCGTGGATTGGGACGATACAAAAATATTGGAAGCAGAACCCGGCGATTACATCACTATTGCCCGCAAAGAAAAAAATAGCGATAACTGGTTTATCGGTGCGATTACGGATGAAAACAGCCGGAACAGCACGATTTCGTTAAACTTTCTGGATAAAGGTAAAAAGTACACAGCCACCGTTTATGCTGATGGTGCGAATGCTGACTGGAAATCAAATCCGGAATCTTATCAGATAAAAAAAATAGCGGTTACTTTTACAACAAAATTAAATTTGAAGCTGGCAAAAGGCGGCGGTGCAGCGATCAGTATTAAACCATTGTGATAAAAAATCGCTAAGTAGTTGGGCTGGCTATACGTTCGGAAAACACGAATAGCTTATTTAATTTTATCAAAACCATGAATATCAAATATAAATGCCTTGTAACTATTCTGGTTTTTAGCACATGTACTTGCTTAGCAAAGGAAAAAAACGGGGCGAATATCCCATGGACAACTTTTGAAGCAGAGAACATGAAAACAACCGGAACTGTAATGACCCCTAAGTATAGCCCCTATCAGGTTGAAACAGAATCATCCGGACAAAAATGCGTAAAACTCAATGCTAAAGGGCAATTTGTTGAATTTACCGCCTCTGTTATTGCCAACAGTATGGTTGTAAGATTTAGTCTTCCTGATAAAAAGGAAGGGAACGGCCAAAATTCTACATTGGGTATTTATAAAAATGGAAAACTTATAAATCATCACGCAATTTCATCCCGCTATTCCTTGCTATATGGAAAATATCCCTTTACCAATAATCCCGATGCCGGAGAGCCAAGAAATTTTTATGACGAAATCAGGATAACCGGCATCCAAATTAAAAAAGGTGATGTGATTCGGATACAAAAAGACGACCGGCAATCGGACGATGCCAATTATTGCATCATCGATCTGGCCGACCTTGAAAATATCGCGCCAGCATTAAACGCACCTGCCAACTCTCTTTCAATTGCCGATAAGGGCTTCCGGGAAAATAATTTTACCAATGATTATACAGAAGCGTTCAGAAAATGTATAACTGCGGCGGTGAAAACTGGAAAAAGCGTATGGATTCCGGCCGGGACTTTTAAAATTACAGGAGACATCGTTCTGCCGGCAAATGTAACGGTCCAAGGCGCGGGAATGTGGTACACGGTTTTAGCCGGTGATGAAACTTTGTATGCTGATGCAAATAAACGGGTACGAATAAAAGGCAACGGCAGTAATATCCATCTTTCTGATTTTGCAATTATCGGTAAGTTGAATTATAGAAGCGATAGCGAGCCGAATGATGGCATTGTTGGGTCTTACGGAACAAACTCTACCATTTCACGGCTCTGGATCGAACATACAAAAGTTGGGATGTGGATCGAAAATTCCAGTAAACTAAAAATTACAAGTTGCCGGATGCGAAACACAATTGCCGATGGGATAAATTTTTGTGTTGGGATGAACCAATCAACCATAGAAAACTGTGCAGCGCGAGGTACTGGAGATGATTGCTTTGCTATTTGGCCTACAATTTACGAAAAACAACAATTTTCGCCGGGGCATAACTTAGTAACGCATTGCACTGCCCAACTGCCCTTTCTGGCCAATGGATCAGCAATTTATGGGGGCGATAGCAACAGAATAGAAAATTGTTTGTTTACGGATATTTCCCAGGGCTCGGCTGTTCTGATCAGCACCACCTTCCCCACCGAAAACAAAGATAAAACCATCAATAATAATTTCAGCGGCACAACGGTTGTTGCAGATTGCGATATAAAAACCAGTGGCGGTTTTGACCACGAGTGGGACTGGCGCGCCGCAGTAGAGATTTGTATCGATAAAAGAAGCATCTCAGGAATTGAAATAAACAACTTAAATATCGAGAACAGCTTATCTAACGGATTAAGCGTAATTGCCAAAAACGAAAATGAGAAAGTAGGGGTGCTATCAAATGCTACCCTGAAAAACATAAATATTTCAACTTATGGAATTGGTGCAAAAGATAAGCATGGTTTGTTTATTTCCAAGGATGCGCACGGTAGCCTCATCATTAAGGATTCTCATCTCCCTGATATTAAAAATGAATCCAATAATTTTAATTTGGTTCGATAGAAAATTGTGTTGCCAAGGCCAGGGTTCATACACAAAAATTATGTGCATAAAAGAAGCATTGTAAATTTTTATTTATTAGGTTTTTCAGTTAAGATCCAGAGCCTGTTTAAATTTATACAAGATCCTTCAATATGCTCTGGATTGATATCAATGCTTCTTTTACCCTATAAAAACTGGTGAATGTGTCAATTTAAATAAACCGAAACCAAATGCCTGCCATTTTTTAGGTGATAAAAGAAGCATAGAATAAACATATAGAACAAATTTTAAACAGGCTCATAAACTTTCTATTTGGCCGCAAGCGGATGTTTAAGATAGATCAATACCAAAGGGATAAGCAAAAATGGTATTTCGATTAGGGCAGGTTTGATTTCCCTTACATTCAGGAACATAACCATCAAAAATAAGATCACGGCTGCATTCATCAAATTCCCGATTAAAAACGTTTGCGGGGCCAGTATCAGTAAACCGCTTATGATGCTTGCTACTCCAATCAACTTCGATATGCCAGGACTTAAATTGAGTTTTTTAAACAAATCCACTGTAGGCCCTATGTCGCCCGGTTTTACAGTTAATCCCTGCCAGCCGTGTTTGATACCCATAAAGGCAGTGAAAAGAATAAGTGCGCCGCTAATAAATTTGATGATCATGTTATAATAGTTTTTTCAGTAACACAAAACTATATTAGTGCAGCTATTTGAGTTTGCGAACATCAATCCAATCTTTATCAACATCAAACAATTTAACTTCTGATTTCAATAGGGGACAAGGAGGTTTGCTTTTTAAAGAAATTGGAGAAATGGGATAATTGCTCAAAACCCAGGCTATAAGCAATTTCAGAAATGTTCCAATTGGTTTGTTTGAGCAGGATCTTGGCTTCCTGGACCAGCCTGTTACTGATATGTTCTGTTGTTGTTTTGCCCGTACTTTCCTTTAACACCTTGTTCAAATGGTTACTATGGATGGCCAGACGGTCTGCGTAATCTTTAGCTGTACGCAAGCTTAGTTTCTGCTGGGTAGAAGCTATCGGAAACTGCCTTTCCAACAACTCAATGAATAAAGAAGCTACACGGGCAGAAGCATTATGTGTATTGTTATAGGTAGTTAAAGGCTGCAATTTCTGGCCGTTATGGATCATTTCCATTACGTAATTGCGTATCAAATCATATTTGTAAAGGTAATTGGATGCAATTTCTTCCTGCATTTTTTTAAACAGGGTTACCATCCCATCCGCCTCTTGGTCTGAAATCTGAAATACGGGGTAGCCTCCGGGACGGAATATCGGAAGCTCGTCTAAGATTGCACCACTTTTAGATTGGACCAGGAACTCATCGGTAAAAATACAGAAGTATCCCTTTTGGTCCATATCCTGCGGAACCCAGTTGTAAGGGATTTTAGGCGTGGCAAACAGCAAGGCATTCTTTTCAATATTGATCACCTTATCGGCATATTCTGCAATGCTTCTGCCCCTGATCAGGCTGATCTTATAATAAGCCCGGCGGTTGTAAAGCATATCGCCCGGATCCGATTTGAACCTTGCTACCAGGTCTATCAAACTGAATACATTAAAATGCCCTATTTCTTTATTGATTCCGGCCGGTAACAGCGAATCCACACTTTCTTCGGTAGCTGCTGCTGTATCTTTATAGAAATCATCAATAGTGCTCGTTTTCATGCTGTAACTATTTTTTAACAAATTAAGGATTGAGGCATAGATTAAAGTTGCCATAAATTGAATCTGATAATTGCTTTAATTGATCACAAGTGCGACAGCAACTTATCAAATGTACTATTTTGCTAATTTAAAAAGGCAGCAGGTTTGAATTAGATAAGCAATGGATTGAATCCTGCAAACTACCGTTCCTGTCCCGGGCTACCTTTGTATCATCAAAATTTAAAGGATTAAAAGATGGAACTGAAAAAAAATACGATTTTAATAACCGGCGGCACAAGCGGTTTTGGTTATGAGTTTGCCACTAAATTAATTGATTTGGGCAACACGGTTATCATTACCGGAAGAGACCAAACCAAGCTTGATCTGACAAAGAAAAAACTGCCAGGCATCCATACTTTTCAAAGTGATGTGAGCGACCCTGAAGCAATTGTTCAATTGTGTGGAAAAATAAACAGTCAATTTCCCGACTTAAACATGCTGATCAATAATGCAGGTGAAATGCGCAAGATTAGCCTGCATGATACTTCAATTGACCTGCATGATATTACCCGCGAAGTGGAAATCAACCTGATGGGCCCAATCCGTATGGTACAGGCTTTTCTACCTCATTTAAAGCAAAAGAAATCTGCTGCCATTCTTAATGTTACCTCCGGCCTCGCCCTGGTTCCGTTTCCGATTTCACCTATCTATGGCGCTACTAAATCCGGGTTGCGCTCTTACACAAAATCGCTGCGTGTACAATTAAAAAATACCAATATTAAGGTGTTTGAACTGGTGGCTCCGGGCGCTAAAACACCTTTAAACGATAAGTTTGCCAACATGGATGGATTTGATGAGAAAACGCTGATGGACCCTAACAAATTGATAGCTGCTGCGATCAAGGGATTGCAAAACGATCAATTGGAAATCTATCCGGGTGTGGCGCGCGTACTGCTAACTATGAGCCGTATTGCACCAGTATTTATGCTGAAACAACTTAGCAAGGCAGGGGCAAATATAATGGGCGGTGTTTACTAAAATTTAAATATAAACTTGAGCTCGGCGCTTCAGGGGGAATTTATCACGCTATAGCCGAAGAGGCCATTTCATTTAAAGAAATCGCTGCAGTAGTAGCGAGTGGCCTGAACTTGCCAGTGATTGGTATAAACCCCAAAGAAGCGACTGAACATTTCGGCGCATCCGCGCAATGGATTGGTGCGGATGTTCCCGCCTCCAGCAAGTTAACCCGGGCTTATTTGAAGTGGGAACCAAAACAATCTTGCCTTCTTGCCGATCTTAAACATGGAGATTATTTTAAATAATTTCATATCAATTTCAACACGCATGAAAATCATAGTAAAAGGATGCTGGCAAAATTGAGCATTTGTACTATGATTTCCACATTACAAATGATTGCGAAATGTTAATTATGACATAAAAAGCAAAAGATAACACATAGCAAAGAATTGACCATCAGAGGTTTTATCATTCTTATATTGCATAATCAAAGCATCCCTTTAGCTAATCTAAGCCTATCTATTGTTTAGCCTGTCACCTATTTTCATAATGCGTATTTTAAAAACATCATCAATCAATTGGGTTTTAAATCGCTATTGATTGATGATGTAGGAAACTATATTACGCAAGCTTAGCTTTTTATAATTACCGGAAAAACTGCGGGGCATTATCATCATTTTCGAAAGCGAAAAAATTGCTTTCTGTCGCGGCCATACTCGCCTTCTTGTAAGGCGCGTATTCGGGCCCATCAACGAAACTCTTTATTGCATCCATAGAAGGAAACGTAAAGATGACAATCGAATGCGGGGCAGGTGCTGTTCCTTCGACAACCTCAACTGCGTTAGGAACCCCCTTCGCAATTGCCAAATATTTTCCACCATACTTACGAATGATTAGCGGAACGTTTTCCATGTATTCGGCAACCCAATCCAAGTTGTGCGCCGTTATAGATGCTATCATAAATGCTGACATAATTTTGAAATTTAAATTTTAATGTACTATTTAATTTAACAGATTTGAAATTCACTTATTTTTACACGCTCTGATCTGACATGGTGAAAATGTCACGCTATATTTTTTAAATGAAGATTAGACTATAGTTATACATTTTCCCTGGTAATTCAGTCGTCCAAATTGAATGTTCTTTTGAGATATTCATTATTGATAATCTCGCTGATGATATGGTCTGCTTTTGGCTGAACTTTAAATGGATGATCTCTATAAAGTCCAGCGTACAATTCATCGACAGTTAATAATGTTTCCTCTATTTTATTTCCCGTTAGATCTTTTATTCTTTGGATATAATTACTTTCCCATTTTAAATTCCCGGGTGTCACCCAGCCATTTGCAATGAAACCCTTTGTCTTTTTAGGACATCGACATGGGTTTGCTTTGTTTATTAGACCACATTTATGATTCATCCATTGGTGCAGGTCTTTCCTTGCTCTTGAAAGCTTTTGCCTGAAATTATCTGGGCTTATTTCAAATATTTCACTCCCAATAAGATAGTCTATTTCAAATATTTCCCCTAAAATATAAATCAGCCTTTGTTCCCTGTCAAGACACATCAACATGCCGGCCATACAACCGATTTGACTCTCTTTAATTTCAAGTTGCATTTCTTTTTCTTCGGTCTCATTTAAATCTATTACTGCCGTATTTTCAATATAATTGAAAAAAAGATCAAAGCTGACCATCACTTTTTCATAAGGTTGTTTTTTTAAATTTAGAAAATGGTTGAAGGTAATCCTATAAAGCCAGGTTCTAAATTTGCCTTTTGAACTATCATATTTTGCAAGGATGGTAACAATCTTTACCAAAATCTCCTGTGTTATATCTTGGGCATCTTCAACATTGTTCGTCATTTTTAATGCAACGTTATAGATGTATTTCTGATGACGATTTATTAATTCTGTAAGACTCTTTTTATCACCATTCAAAGTCAACGAAATTAATTCCAAATCCCGCTGGTCTGAATAATTTTCTCTTCTGAATGGATTTTGAAGTATCATTTTTTCGATGCAATAATATTATATCAGTTAACAATCTGGTTCTTTAATGTCTTTACAGTATTATTTTCTTTCAACTCCTCCAGTAATTGAGAACATTAATGAAACAGTCATATTTTTCATGTGTGACAAGTTGAAATGATTTATTTTTAATATTTTCTCCTTTTGGATACGTTAGTACCAAAATTAGTTGATATAAATACTACATGGTATTAGTATCACGTTTTTTATGGCAGTAATTATTTGCAGAAGTACTTAATAACCTGAGTTCGATTAATAATCAAGAAAAATTTATCGGAAAAAGTTAGGCAAGATTCAGTATTTTTTATATATTTAAGTGTCTGAAATTCAAATATATAACACAAAACACATGAATCTTACC